>Ga0209064_1000037_pt1 | contig 279895 bp, 261 predicted proteins | sample Inofromicrocosms_FD_187498 | JGI IMG/M metagenome (GOLD analysis project Ga0209064, IMG submission 187498) | Mouse cecum microbial communities from Vienna, Austria - Inoculum for glucosamine and mucus D2O microcosms (SPAdes) (version 2) | ecosystem: Host-associated > Mammals > Digestive system... | reverse complement strand
TTCGTACCTTTGTTCCGAGGTTAAGTGTTTCATTTTAGCAATACAAAATTACTTAATCTTAAGGAGACTTCGGTCTCCTTTTTTGTATTGCTGTTTTACTCGTTGATGAATCTCTTGAAACGGATCGCTCTTGGGGGCGGACTCGGCCGCCCCCGCCACTACGGCATCCCCCGCCGAGGAGAGTGGGAGGCTTTGGTTATGTGGATTGAAAGCTAATACTGTGCGTTTCTATTTGGATTCTTCACCTGTCACTATTCAATGTCAATTTAGAATCAATCCTTTTGTGCAAGCGGATTCCAGCCTTGAGCCTTAAGCGGAATTTCGGTACCGTCGCGTGTGACCATAGCACACCCGAGATCGGCTTTAGTTATATGACCGATAACTTTTATCCCCGGCAATTTCGAAACCGCTTCGTGCATAGACAACGGCACCGTAAAGAGGAGTTCATAATCCTCTCCGCCGTTCAAAGCCGCAGTAACGAGATTCATACCGAGTTCCTCGGCCATCACTGCAGTCTGGTAATCTATCGGTATACGGTCTTCATATACACGGCATCCTGTATGGCTCTGTCTGCATATATGCATAAGTTCGCTTGACAGACCGTCAGATATATCCATCATTGCAGTAGGCTTTATGCCAGCCTCGGCAAGTTCTTTTATTATATCCTTTCTTGCTTCAGGCTTCAGCTGACGTTCGATAAGATACTCTTTGCCTCCGAAGTCAGGCACAAAATCTTTTTGTCCGGCTGATGCCACTTTCTCGCGTTCGAGCAGCTGGAGCCCCATATAAGCCGCCCCAAGATCGCCGCTCACACATATCAGATCGGTATCCTTTGCCCCGTCACGATACACAATCTTATCTTTCGGCGCATCGCCTATGCAGGTTATGGATATCACCAATCCCTGCCTTGACGAGGTAGTGTCGCCACCAACAAGGTCCACGCCATAGACATCGCATGCTTTACGTATACCATCATAGAGAGCATCCATATGCTCCACGGCAAAACGCTTAGACACACCGAGCGACACCGTTATCTGCCGAGGAGTGCCGTTCATGGCATATATATCGCTGAAGTTTACCACTGCTGACTTATAACCGAGATGACGCAACGGCACATATGTCAAGTCGAAATGTATGCCTTCAAGAAGCAAATCGGTGGTAACCAGCACCTCCGTATCGTGATACTCCATGACAGCGGCGTCATCACCCACCCCCTTCAATGAGGAAGAGTTGGTCAAGGCTATGTCTTTGGTCAGACGGTCAATAAGACCGAACTCACCGAGGCTTGAAATCTCCGTATAATCCTGATTGGCCTCCATGACTATTCTTCAAACCGATTAACCAGTTCCGTCATGATTTCCATCATTTTGGGCTGTGCCGCCTGCGCCGCCTTCTGCACCTCTTCATGAGATACCTCCTCGACAATGCCCTCTACGCCGAGGTCTGTTATAACCGAAACACCGAAAACCTCAATTCCGGTATGTCGAGCCACAATAACCTCAGGCACAGTCGACATGCCCACGGCATCGCCTCCTATGATATGAAAATACTTATACTCGGCCGGAGTCTCAAAAGTAGGACCTTGTGTACCTACATATACACCATGCATGACACGTATGCCTTTTTCCTCCGCTATCTCCTCGGCGTGTTTAAGCAACCGTCGTGAATATGCTTCGCTCATATCGGGAAAACGCGGACCGAGCTCTTCATAATTCTTACCATGCAACGGATGCTCCGGGAAAAGATTTATATGATCGGTTATCAACATTATGTCGCCTATCATGAATTCCGGATTCATGCCCCCGGCGGCATTGCTGACAAAAAGCGTTTTTATACCGAGCGCTTTCATGACTCTTACAGGAAATGTCACCTGCTTCATGTCATAGCCTTCATAATAATGGAAGCGACCCTGCATGGCCATAACGCGTTTATTGCCGAGACGTCCGAATATAAGGTTTCCCGAATGTCCCTCGACCGTCGACACGGGGAAGTTGGGTATTTCGGCATACGGTATATATTGCTTATCCTCGATATGATCTACAAGAGCGCCAAGACCGGTACCCAGAATAATAGCGGTTTTAGGAAGATCCGAGACCTTAGAACGGATATAATCGGCAGTTTGGTTGATTTTTTCTAACATGCTTATAAATGAATTTGGTTATATACAATATATATAGTAAACACCCACACGAGAGGTTAGTTTTCGTGGGGCACACTTATGACGCGGCGCAATTCACGATCAAAGACATCGGAACCCATTGGCATTTTATGAGGCAGAAACTCGACTTTTATCGGCAGATAGAAAGTAATAGCCTTGAGTTCATGTGGATAATAAGGATTATTGGCAATACGCACGGCATCCTTTTCAGTGGTGAATATATAATTGTTTCTGCCCTTAAGCTGCTTGAAACGCTTTAATATATCATCAAAATCTTTTCGCGTAAAATTATGATGATCGGGATATTGCTTAAGTGTCACATCCACTCCGCTACCTTTAAGGAAACGAACTATCGGCGTGGGATTGGCTATTCCCGATACAAGCAGTACCGCATCATCTGAAGTCATCCAAGCGACATTAGGTACATACGCTACCTCGTCGGGAAACACACCAACGAGATTTCCGTATATATATCTTGAAAAATACACTTTCTGGTAAGCAAACAGGCCCAGATAGTCATATATCAGACGCACATCGACAGGCCGTATCTCAGCAGGACACTTGGTAACGATTATTATATTGCCGCGCAACAAGGCCCTCTTTGGCTCACGAAGCCGTCCAAGCGGCAGCAACTCGTCATTGTATACCGGACGGTTCCACTCCATAAGCACAACCGAGGCAGTAGGCTTGACATACCGATGCTGGAAGGCGTCATCAAGTACAATAAGGTTTATCGTCGGGTCTATACGCAATAATTCCTCAATGCCCTTGACTCGACTTTCACAAACCGCGACCCTGACCTCATGGCCATACTTCTGATATATCTGATAAGGCTCATCTCCTATGTCAGAAGGTGTAGAGCGCTTTGAAGCTATGACAAAGCCTTTAGTCTTGCGACGATATCCGCGACTAAGCACGCCTATATGATATTCATGTTTCAGAAGATTGACTATATACTCGGTATGAGGAGTTTTTCCCGTACCACCTACGGCAAGGTTGCCCACGACAACTACAGGTACATCAAACTTTCGCTGTTTGAGAATACCCCAGTCAAAAAAGCGGTTACGCAACAATACTATCCACCCGTATACAACCGACAGGGGCTTCAGCAAAAAAGTATCAAGTATCTTATTGCGCCGCATCGTCCAAAGCTATATCTAAACGTTATTCGACAACTATATATTCCATGCGGCATTGCACCGGTGACATCTGCTTTACCCGTTGTATAGCCTCATAATAAGGAAGGGCCTCACCAAGTTCGGCTTTAATAACGGACTGCTTGACACTTGATGATGCCATAAGCAACTCTTCCCACCATTCACCTTTGGGATCGGGATATTCTACAATACTGTACTTGTCATAACCCTGCTCTAAAGCAAGATCCGAAATACAGTCAGTCAAACTGCCGAGTTTATCGACCAGACCGATCTCTAAAGCTGTGGTGCCGTCCCAGACACGCCCCTCTGCAATGGCTTTGATTGAATCAACCGGAACTCCACGACCTTCGGCACAACGGCCCACAAATGTCTCATATCCACGGTCAATCATACGTTGCATAGCCGCGCGCTGTACCGGCGTAAACGGTTCGGTCAAGGTCATGTTGGCATTTGGATTGGTGGCGATTGACACCATGTTTACTCCAAGTTTGTCATTCAGCAATCCTTTAATATTAGGTATCAGTCCGAAAATGCCTATAGAGCCCGTTATAGTCACAGGCTGACAATATATGCGGTCAGCGCCGCAAGATATGTAATATCCACCCGATGCGGCAACATCGCCCATTGACACATAAAACGGTTTTCCGGTAGCCTTAAACTGTTCGAGAGCTTCCCATATCTGCTCTGAAGCAAATGCACTTCCGCCACCGGAGTTAACTCTAAGAACCAAAGCATCTATATCATCATTCTCCGCGATACTCATGATAAGCGGAGCCATCTTGTCGCCTACAATTCCTTCATTGCCGCTATCCACAATATCACCGGTGGCATACAGAACAGCTATCTTGTTGGATGAGGACTTTTCCTTGATTGCAGACGCATATTTGGCAGGAGAAACAAGACTTAGATTATCTTTCTTCTTTTTACCGGTCACAGACTTCATCCACTCTTCCGCCTCGTGACGATATTTCAGCGATGTTATAAGCCCGCGTGCGGCAAATGTGGCAGGATCCTGAGTAACGATTATACTGTCGGCCCACTCGTTTACATCAGCTGTCGACACATCGCGTCCGGCAGCAATACCACCACTGATATAATTCCATATCGGTGTTATATAGCCCTTTATCTGCTCACGGTTGGCCTCGCTCGGTTCTGTCATTATATAAGGCTCGACAGCACTCTTGTAAGTGCCCACCTTAACCACCTGCATCTCTACACCAAGTTTATCAAGAAGGCCTTTAAAAAATGGCAGCGTACCTCCTACTCCATGTATGTCTATGGCTCCCACCGGATTCAGCCATAAAGAATCAGCTAACGATGCAAGGTAATAATTGCTTTGAGTATATGCATCGCCATAAGCCACTATCCACTTGCCGCTCTCCTTGAATTTCTCAAGCGATTCGCGTATATATGCCATGCTTGCAGCGCCTCCGCTTCCGCCCTGACAGTCAAGGTATATGCCTTCTATTCTGTCATCGGCAGCAGCATGGTCAATGGCCTTTACAAGATCATTGAGAGGTATTGTGTTTATAGATATACCCTGTAACTCTTCAAGAATGGACCGCCCCTGCGCACGCTCCTCGACAGGACCGTCAAGGCAGACATGCAATACTGACTTTTTATCAATTCTGACTGTTGGAGTCGCCATTGAAGCGGCAAGCATAACTATCGTCATAAGTACGGACCCGACGGTCATGATAATCATCGTTATCCATAATCCGGCGATGGTAGCAAGTACATAAGTAAAAAATTGTTTCATATTGTTGATTTCGTTATCAGCTTAAAGTCTGCTCATGCCAAATTCGGCACTATATCACACAAAGTTAACGCATAATGTCCGTAACTGCAAATATTGTTTAATTAATTTTAAGTTTTTAAATACATGAAGTATCACTATTTATTTTTGAGCCGGACTTTCACCAAGAAAAATTAATTACTACTTTTGCGGTAAATATCGTCATGCAAGTATGAGTGAATATAATTACGCCCTATATAACAGCGTCTTAAGCAGCGCTGCGTCATGATTGTCCCAATGAGTGAAATTTCCCATATATGAAGCCCGGTTTAAACTTACTTATCATAACAATATCAATAATGGCATTATCCTGTCGGACAAACGAAACACCAACAACCCCGTCAGCATACTCTTCGGCGACAACCATGACGGCTTCAACCTCATCGGCGACTAACCGTATACTGCCGCGTGCCATTATATATAAAACAAACGGCAATTTCGACGATTTTGTACCTGTGACATTAAATGATGACGGGCAGACGATAGCGTCATATCCGGCACCATCCGACATAACACCATCACAGAAACCCGTAAAACTGTCGTGCGGATATCTGCTTGACAGACGAGGAATAAATATTAACACTGCTTTTACGCATTATAAATACGCCGAATATGCATCCATGATGCAGGCTCCGTCAATCGACGAATTGAAAGCCGCCATAATGCCGGATGCTAAGGTCACACAAATCATCATATTGCCGATGACATTAAACGAAGCAATAAACGATACCGCAAAATGCGATTCACTGATAAACATCGGTTTGAAAGGATGTGAAATCATATTACATTAAAAAACTATACTACAATGATACTTTTTCCCAACGCAAAAATAAACATAGGTCTTAATATAACCGGCAAGCGTGATGACGGTTACCACAACATCGTAACGCTTTTTTATCCTGTGCCATGGCGAGATATACTTGAGATCGTACCGGCCAAGGGTTCAGAAACGACACTCACCGTAACGGGCAGATACGTCGACTGCCCTCCGGAAAAGAATCTCGTGATGAAAGCATATAATGCCCTCAATGACATGATATCGCTGCCGCCGGTCGATATATATCTGCACAAAATCATACCGGACGGAGCCGGGCTCGGCGGAGGCAGTGCCGATGCATCATTTACACTTACAGGCCTTAACCGCTTGTTTGAACTTGGGCTAAGCAATGACACATTGGCCGATATCGCGGCAAAGTTAGGGGCTGACTGCGCATTTTTCATATATAACCGGCCTCGTATCGCCCGTGGCATAGGAAACATATTCTCTGACATAGATATGGATTTAAGCCGATACACAATAGTGATAGTAAAACCGTCCAATGGCGTGTCTACCGCCCAAGCCTATTCCGGAGTAACACCGTCGATGCCTCCTGTCTCCCTCGAAGATCTGCTTAAAAATGACATCTCGCAGTGGAAAGATACAGTATTTAATGACTTCGAAAAATCGGTATTCCCGCTACGCCCCGAGATTGCCGCGGCCAAGCAATCGCTCTATGACATGGGAGCTATATACGCGTCCATGACCGGTTCGGGAGCATCTTTATATGGAATATTCTCAACCGACAGTGACACTTTGTCAGCTACCGTCGGCACCATGTTCCCTGATTATGACACATTAGTACAACCGCTCGCTTTATAAGCCGTTAAATGAACGTTATAGCCTACGGGTTGTTATCACTAATGAGATTAAAATATAGTTTTTAATGTATTTGGCAGCATTTTTGCTGTTATTAATATGAAAACAGCGATATCTAAAAACATCAACATATTATGAGCAATAAACATGACAATCACGGCAAAGTCGAAGAACAAGCCCCGATTAATGAAAACGACATTGACATAAACGAATTGGACGACATCGAAAACTCCGACACCGAAGCTGCAAAGAACATTGCACAAGAAGAGGAGGATGAGGTGGAAAGCCTAAGAAAACAGTTGGCCGATACACAGGCACAACTTGAAAAAGAGAAGAAAGAATATATGTTTCTCATGGCGGACTTCGATAACTTCCGCAAACGCACACTCAAGGAAAAAAGCGAACTCATAAAAAATGGAGGCGAAAACGCCATGCGCGGTCTGTTGCCAATAATCGACGATTTCGAGCGCTCTCTTCAGGCTATCAATGAATCATCAGATGCAATGGCCATTAAAGAAGGGGTTGAATTAATATATAATAAATTCACCAAATACCTCGAGCAGAACGGAGTAAAACCGATTGCATCAGAACCCGGAAGCGACTTTGACACGGAGATACATGAAGCGGTGACTATGTTCCCGACTGACAATCCCGACCAAAAAGGCAAGGTGATAGACACCGTTCAAAAAGGATATACTCTGAACGATAAAGTTATACGCCACGCCAAAGTAGTCGTGGGACAATAATTAAGCAACAGGCAACAATGGACAACAAAAGAGACTATTACGAAATATTGGGTGTTCCCAAAACGGCTACCGCCGACGAGCTGAAAAAAGCTTATCGCAAGCTTGCCTTGAAGTATCATCCCGATAAAAATCCCGGGGACAAAGCTGCTGAAGAAAAATTCAAAGAGGCTGCAGAGGCCTATGACGTTCTTAGCGACGCAGACAAAAGAGCCAAATATGACCAATGGGGTCATAATATGGGGCCTTCAGGCTTCGGTGGCGGAGCCGGAGGCAGCTTCCACGCCGGCGGCATGTCTATGGAAGATATATTCTCACAGTTCGGCGATATATTCGGCGGAGGAGCTTTCGGTGGTTTCGGTTCGGCTGCCGGAGGTTCGGCACGACGTCGTCGCCAACCGAAAGGAAGCGACCTGCGCATAAAAGTAAAACTGACACTAAAAGAAATAGCGGAAGGTGTAACCAAGAAATTGAAAATACCTCGCTTCGTACAGTGTCAGCATTGTTCCGGCACAGGAGCAAAGGACGGCACGGCATTTCAGACATGCGCAAGATGCCACGGTTCAGGCGTGATAGAACATGTACAACAGACATTCCTCGGGCCAATGCAGTCCACAGCCACATGCCCTGATTGCAACGGAGACGGAAAGACAATAACCCAGAAGTGTCAGTACTGTAACGGTGAAGGCATTGTAAAACAGGAAGAGGTCATCGAATTCACGATACCGGCTGGTGTTTCAGACGGTATGACACTGTCGCTTAAAGGCAAAGGAAATGCCGCACGCAAAGGAGGCATAAACGGCGACCTGCTCGTAGTGGTTGAGGAGATATCTGACCCTGAATTGATAAGAGACGGCAATGATCTGATATACAACCTTATGCTCGACATCCCTACTGCCGCTCTCGGAGGTTCGGTAGAGATACCGACCGTCAACGGACGCGCCCGTGTAAAAATACCGGCCGGAACACAGCCGGGAAAAGTTCTGCGTCTGCGCGGAAAAGGACTGCCCTCCACCGACGGCTACGGCACAGGCGATGAGCTTGTAAACATAATGGTATACATACCGGAGAATCTCAATGACAAAGAGAAGGAAGCAATCGAGTCTTTGAGAAATTCACCAAATACAAAAGCTGACGATTCGGTCAAAAAACGTATATTCAGCCGCCTGCGACACATATTTGAATAAAGGCACATCATGACATATGGGCAGTCGGCAGTAATCGGCAGCCCATATGTCTTATTTTTTTAATTCGTTTCATGAAAATACACACCGGCAGATATCAACGCAAGACACACTCATATATTTAATAATACATTTATCATGAAAAGAAAACTTTTACTCAGCGTTGCGATTGCCATTATCAGCGTACTCACACCGGCAATAGCCGACGCACAGGTTGTCACCATCGGTGGATCGGCATCTTATTGGCGAAACTACAAAGATGACCATACAACGTTCTCAATTGCTTTTGATGCAAACCACGGGCTAAGCGAAAGGTGGCTTATCGGTTTGAACGCAGGTTTTAAACTTAACCGTGAAGACGGAGTCAGCGCACATGCTCTGACACTTAATCCATACCTTCGGTACGTTTACTTCACTCACGGTATACTCAGCCTGTACATGGACGGCACAGTAGGCTTTGCCAACGAACATATAAAAGATCATTCGGGCAATGCCTTCGGTCTTGAAGCAGGATTGAAACCCGGTATATCGGTAAGAATCACCGACAGGGCATGGTTTGCGGCAGGACTCGGCTTCATAGGCTATCGTCACTCAAAATATGCCGAAAGTGCATTGGGCGACAGAGGTTTCGGTGTCGACTTCAGCAGTACCAGCCTGTCATTCGGCTTTTACTACGCATTTTGATTATACGGTGGAATTTTAAACAATTGTCGGGCATTGCGTTCAGTAATCCCGACAATTTCATCTACCGGTACTCTCATTATATCTGCTACATAAGCGGCAGTATGTACAATGTAAGCCGACTCATTGCGTTTTCCTCTGTGTGGCACCGGGGCAAGATAAGGCGCATCGGTTTCTAAAAGTATACGGTCAGCACCTATTGATGGTATTACGTCACGCAGACGTGAATTTTTAAAGGTGACTATACCGTTGATGCCAAAATAAAAATCGCCGAAACGTCTTATACGTTCAATATCTGTCACTTCTCCGCCAAAACTGTGAAACACGCCTTCGGGCAATTTTGAAAAAGAAGCAAACACATCAAGGATATCATCAAGTCCTTCCCGGCAATGAATGATAAGCGGCAGTCCGTGACGCAAAGCCATGTCGATCTGAGCAACAAATGCGGAGCGTTGCTCTTTTCGGTACGATATATCCCAGTACAGATCTATACCTATCTCCCCTACTGCCACAAAATCGTCGCGCTCATTGATGAGGCGTTCGATTTGTATAAGGTCGGCATTCCACCCCGGACCGACTTCGGTAGGGTGAAGCCCCATAGCCACTGACGTACAGTCGCGATGCCTGTCATGAAGAGACAACATAGGTTCTATGCTTGTCATGTCGACATTAGGCAATACCATATGCCCCACTCCAGCCGCTAAAGCACGCTCTACGGCAGCATCGGGGTCTTCAAATTCAGGCAGATAGATATGAGTATGTGTATCAATTATCATGATTTCCGGTCTGATGACGACTCTGCCAGATTCACAAAAAACGCCCTAGCTTCTTCCGACAGTTCGATCGTATCAAGGCAGGCTACAGCATCGACAATATATGCCGCTATACGTTCACGACACACTTCTCCGACATTTAGACTGTCATATATAGCCTTTATACGCGACACTTTGTCATCAGAACGTTTTCCATACAACGACTCGATCTCGGCACGCTGACGCACATCCGCTCTGTCAAGAGCCGTTATAAGAAGAAACGTCTTTTTGTCGTTAAGAATATCCCCTCCTGTTTTTTTCCCGAAAACACGTGGATCACCGTATGTGTCAAGCAGATCGTCCTGCAGTTGAAATGCAAGGCCGAGTGAAAGCCCGTAGTCATAAAAAGCCTTTACTACCGGAGCGGAGGCATCGGCCAACACAGCTCCTACGGCACATGCACAACCAAGCAGAACCGAAGTTTTCAGCCTTATCATATACATATATTCGGACTCGGTGACATCATTGCGGGTCTCGAAGTCCATGTCATATTGCTGGCCTTCGTAAATCTCCATTGCAGTCTTGTTAAACATCGACATCACCTCATGCAATTTGTCATGAGGACAATTGCCCATCAGCTGCGATGCCATTGTCAGCATGGCATCACCCGACAGTATGGCTGTAGCCTCATTCCATCTGACATGCACAGTAGGATTTCCACGCCTCATGTCGGCCCGGTCCATGACATCATCATGAAGCAGTGTGAAGTTATGAAACATCTCTATTCCCATGGCCTGCCTCACAGCATGCTCCGGCTTCATTCCGAGAGCTTCGGCCACCGCAAGAACCAGCATCGGACGCAACCGCTTGCCTCCACACTGCATGGTGTACTTAATTGGGTCATACAATCCGCGCGGTTGTTCGGGATAAGACATAGCGTCAAACGACGCATTTATATACTCTATGTAATCTTTTACACTTTTCATTATACACAATTGTCACTTAATCCACTTATTAAAAAATCTCACGGGCAAGAGAATCGGAGTTCTCCCTGATATAATTTTCGAAACCTTCGATATACAGTCGGGCAGCCTTTTCATGGCCCTCCTCTATATATCCATATTCAATGGCTTTTACTCCAAGTATATAACCCTCGACTTCGAGTTGAGACATGTCGGAAACGCCGTCTATAAGAGTCCGGGCATCAGACTCGCCATTAGTACGCGCGGCCTTGTTTATTCTGCCTTCCTTGCACGAACATGCGGTAACGAGAAGCAATACGGCAATAAAATACAATCTGTTCATAACAACGTCATGGCTATCTTCGCACATGCCTCTGCATCGGCAAGTGCATTGTGGTGATTATAAAAAGGTATACCGAGAAATTCACATACATTGGGCAACGAGAATCGTCCAAGAAGCTGCCGGGGTATCTTGCGTCGGGCAGCCGATAATGTACACTGAAATGTATTGTCGGGCCATGTCATGCCATACACACGATGTGCAGCCCGCAAGCACTTTTCATCAAAAGCCTTGTTATGGGCCACAAACACGACGTGCTCCATCCCTCCGGGCGCATCATATCCGAAACGGCTCACCATATGCTTCCATACACGGTCAAATGTACAGGCGTCAGCAGTATCCTCAGGATATATGCCGTGAACGTTTTCCGAGAAATATCGGTAATACCACTCGGGCTCGGGCTTTACAAGTTCGTAAAACCGGTCAACTATACATCCGCCGGATACCTTCACAGCACCTATGGCACATATGCTTGACGGAGCATTGTTGGCAGTCTCGACATCTATGGCTATAAAATCATTCATCCTTCAGTCATATGTATCAAACGATCGCGTACCTCTTCCATAAGCCAGCGCGGTGTAGACGTAGCTCCGCATATGCCCACACTATCGACACCGCTCAACCATGACTGATCTATCTCAGCGGGGTTGGATACAAGATGAGTACGCTGATTCACCTCTTTGCACTCTCCGTAAAGTATCTTGCCGTTGCTGCTCTTCTTTCCGCTGACAAAAAGTATCAGATCATGCTCAGATGCAAAACGCCTTAACCGAGGCACCCGGTTTGCTACCTGACGGCATATAGTGTCATAGTAACGAAATGTCGTGCCGGGTGACTTGCGGCGCTCAATTTCCGCTATCATCTCCGAAAGACCGTGCAATGACTTAGTTGTCTGCGAATAAAGCACAATGTCGTGGTTGTAATCAAGCTGCGACAACCCCTCGATATCCTCAACGACTATGGCATTGCCGTCAGTCTGCCCCACAAGGCCGTTAACTTCGGCATGACCGAGCTTGCCGTATATGACAATCTGCTCGTCGGGTGTGCGCTCGTCATACGACTTCTTTATACGCTTCTGCAAGTGCAGCACTACCGGACACGTCGCATCAATCACGTCTATGCCGTTGGCATTAGCCGTCTCATAAGTCTGTGGTGGCTCTCCGTGAGCCCGCAACAGTACTTTCACGTCATGCAGTCTCGACAAGTCGTCATGAGTTATCGTTACAAGACCGCGCTTGCGCAAACGCTCAACTTCGTCACTGTTGTGCACTATATCGCCCAAGCAATAAAGCCGTCCGCTGTTGTCAAGTTCAACCTCGGCTTTGCATATCGCAGACACAACTCCGTTGCAAAAGCCCGATGCTTCATCTATCTCAATGCGCATCGGACAGTATTTTATTGTACAAGTCAAGCAGCCAAGCATTCTGCTCCTCGATACTCATGCATGAGTTATCAAGCGACACCGCATCTCCGGCTTTGCGTAACGGACTCTCTTCGCGGGTTTCATCTATATGGTCGCGATGGACAACATTGGCAAGGACCTCCTCGTAAGTGGCCGGCACACCTTTATCGACAAGTTCGCTGAACCGCCTTTGGGCACGAGTCTCTGCCGAAGCATCGACAAATACTTTCATCTCGGCAGCGGGAAATACGGTCGTTCCTATGTCTCGGCCATCCATCACTATGCCTTTTCCCTCCCCAAGCGCTTGCTGCATCGCCACAAGGCGATGCCTTACTTCAGGTATTACGGAAACTTGCGACACATTGTTGGATACATTGAGCCGTCTTATTTCATCCTCCACATCCTCACCGTTGAGCAATGTGCGCTGCCTGCCGTCAGGCATCGGCTTAAAATCAATTGTAATTCCGGGAAGCGCACTGACAAGAGCCTCGGAATCCACATTGCCGTTCTCAACCATACCATGACGCATGCCCCACAAAGTAACGGCGCGATACATGGCTCCGGAATCTATATAACGGTACCCGATAGCCGAAGCAAGCGCACGAGCCATAGAACTTTTACCTGATGACGAATATCCGTCAATGGCAATTATGATTTTCTTTTCTTCTGACATAATATAACAGATAAGACAAAGTCAAAGTTACTTAGAATTTATCAATCTCCCTACTAAATCAGCCTGAAAGTTTCATGCCCGCTCTCAGTCAGCATACATGAAGATGCCGAATCTTTTCAATGTGTACATTAGTTTATCATGATAACAGGCTTATATACATATCCAAGGATTGAAGTAAAATCAATTATTATTTGATATTTGCGGAAGTTACAATGCGTTTCGCTAAATTTGCAAAACAAACCCGAATTCAATTATGAAGGATTACAAAGCATATCTTTTCGATTTTGACTATACGCTTGCCGACTCTTCACAAGGCATAGTGAAATGCTATCGGAATGTACTCAACCGCCACGGTTTTACCTCTGTCAGCGACGATGACATAAAACGTACAATAGGCAAGACACTTGAGGAGTCGTTCAGCATATTTACTGACAATCACGATCCTGAATTTCTTGCACGGCTAAAAAAGGAGTATGTGGCCGAAGCCGACCGTATAATGACCGACAATACCGTGCTGTTTCCCGAAACGGTCAATGTTTTATCGGCATTAAAAAAATCAAATGCAAAAATCGGCATAATCTCAACAAAATACCGTTATCGCATAAAAGAATGCCTTGATCGCAATCTGGATGAAAATATTGTAGACATCATAATAGGAGGCGAAGATGTAGAGCACCCCAAACCCTCTCCTGAAGGTTTAAAATTTGCTATAAAGCAGCTTGATTTGGAGAAAAGCAGTGTTCTATATATCGGCGACAGCACTGTCGATGCCGAAACCGCTCTACATGCGGCGGTCGACTTTGCAGGCGTGCTCAACGGCGTAACGACATCCGATGAACTGGCGGCTTATCCTCACGTTGCGGTTATGAACGATTTAAACGGACTCCTATAAAGTCATACGCAGATTAAACATAAATGTCATAGCGCCTGAATGAGGCTGGGCGACCGCCCCTCCTATTGAAAATCGGTTGGCGTTAAATCCGGCACACATGGACATCCCAGATAAAAACGTACGTGAATAAGCACTCATGTCGGTCCGTGTTTTATAATTGTATCCAAGGCCCACATAAAAAGCATCGGCAGGCATAAACTCCATGCCGAATACAAGATGACGCAATAAATTTGAGCCGAAAGAGTCCTTTTCTTCCGGCATCGTATCGGCACTTCCGTCTCCGGCATCGGTATATGGAAGATGCCATTTGGTAAGATTCCATGCCGTTACGGATATACGGAATGGATACGGCCCGAGACCTTGTGTCCAGCCAAGCCTGACATCAACAGGCAAGCGGTCATACACGTCATTGAACCGCTTTAACTGACCGCCCAGATTAGTTATCACCAACGATAAAGACAAATCTCGGTCAGAGTCAAAATAACTAATGCCCAAATCGGTAGCCATCGCAAATGCCGTATAAGATTCATATGACGAATATATGGCTTTCAACGTAATGCCTCCCCGAAGACGATCGGTTATATCATGTCCGAACGTACCTGCGACATAAATATCCTTTGGACTGAATGAACCGATATCGGCACCAGTCTCGTCAGTACCCCTGATTTCACCATAGCCGAAATACTGAACGGCAACAGCCCATGCAGACTTCTCACCGGCAGCCATGCCGTAACGCACACCAGCAAAGTCGGAGTCGCCAAGATATCGCATATAGTTCACCCCGACCTGCTTTCCCAATTCCGGACCGAGAAAAGCCGGATTTTGTTCTATCAGGTTTATATCATCATCAATCAGCGATATGTTTATACCTCCAAGCCCGTAAACTCGACTTGAAGATGTGACATCAAGAAAGTTGTATGCCGTAGAACCGTCATCAGCCAAGCAACAAAAAGCAGCCGCTATAAAAGAACCGGATATCCATGCACGAAAATTCATAATCATTTTACTTACGTAAGTGTTAACGTATGTTTTCACTCTTATATTGCACCGAAACGATAATAATTAATTTAAATATTTTTGCTAATAAACCTGAAACAAACTAAACTATTACAAAAATGGGCATTCAATTTTGGATATATCGCTTTACGCTCCTATATTTGCGATACATTTCAGTTTGGAAATCATGAAATATATAACTCTTAAACTCTTTATCACATTATTGCTATTTTCGGCAACGAGCATCGGGGCATATGCTCAGATACGCATTGTCACACACACTACCGCACAATCCTTAGCCATGACAGCCGATATCGACGCCTCTTACGAAGACTTCTCGTTTGAAATAATCGAAGCGTACGAAAGCGTAGATGTTGACGAACAGCCGATGTTTCCCGGAGGCAACAACGCTCTTGTCCAGTATATCAACTCATCTCGACGCTATCCGGCCGAGGCTTATAACCGTGGGATACACGGACGTGTCCTGTGTTCGTTTATCGTACAACCTGACGGAAGCATAACACATATCAATGTACTTAGGGGTGTGGAACCGTCGCTTGACCGCGAGGCGGTAAGAGTGCTTAACTCAATGCCCCAATGGAAAGCCGGACGCATTGAAGGCACACCGGTGCCGGTGTACTGCATACTTCCGGTAGTTTTCCGTCTGTAAAATAAAGTTTAGATACAATTTTTGCTTAATACGACCCCATCTTTGGTTTTTATTTGTTATATTCGCAGTGAATAAACATTTCAAACCTATTTATTATGGCAAATAAACGTGAACTCAAAAGAGCTATAAAAGCCGCATGCGGCAATATGGCCGGAGAATGTATAATAACCCGCAATTTTGTTGAAGGAGTGGACCGCGCCAAGATGGCAGATATAATATTCAATATTGCCGATTTGCAGTGTGCGTCGATTGAAAAGGTGTCATTTGCTTTCGACAAGAATGCAAAGAGTTTTGACAACCGTCATCTTTACAAAGCGGCCCGTGAAAAATATTTCCGCAAAGCTTACGGAAAACTGATAAAAGACTTCAAAGAAGGGATGAACGATATCGTAAAACAGATGAACGAAGCTCTTCCCGCAAAACAAAAAGAGCTGAACAAGGCTAAAGCCGCAAAATAAAGCATCTAAAATTCTCGGCAATGTTACTGTCGAAATGGATACTTAAAATAATCGGGTGGAAGGTGACAATCACCACACCCGATTATGCCAAATGCCTGATATGCGTGGCTCCGCATACAAGCAATTGGGATTTCATACTCGGAGAACTCGCCTACTCCTCAGTCGGGCGCAAAGCGGGATTTCTGATGAAAGAGGCGTGGTTTTTCTGGCCACTGGGCTATTTTTTCAAAGCTATAGGAGGTATTCCCGTACCGAAAAAACGCGGTTCATCACTGACCGAAGATATTGTAAAGCGTTTCGGAGCGTCGTCGCGCCTTGTGCTCGCCATTACTCCTGAAGGCACCAGAAAAGGCACCGCAAAATGGCGCCACGGATTTCTGTATATAGCTAAAGATGCCGGTATACCGCTATTGCTCGGAGCTATCGACTATAAGAACAAGACAATAGAGATAACCACGGAATTCAAGCCTACTGACAACATCGAGGCCGATATGAGAGCGATAAAAGACTTTTACAGCAAATATAACGCGAAGTATCCGGAAAAATTCATTACTGACTATGAGTGAAGTTTTAAAAACGGCGGCCGTTCAGCTCGACATATCATGGGCTTCGAAAGAGGAGAACATGAGCAAAGCGCTTGACGCATTGTCGTCGCTTCCCGCTGACATTGACATAGCGGTATTACCCGAGATGTTTACCACCGGTTTTATATGTGCGCCCGACGAAGCACGCCTGCTTGCCGAACCGGTCGACGGCACCACGATGAATGAGCTAAGGCTGTGGTCACGAAAATCTGACACGGCATTATGCGGCTCTTTCATAGCATTGGAAAACGGCCATGTGTACAACCGGGCATTTTTCATCGAACCGTCAGGCAATGAACACTATTACGACAAGCACCATCTGTTTTCAATAAGCGGGGAAGATGATGCGTATTCCCCGGGCACTGAAGTGATGCCTATATTCAATTTCAAAGGATGGAACATAAGTATGGCCGTATGTTTCGATTTGCGTTTTCCTGCTTGGTTGCGAAATAACAATGTCACTCCATATGACCTGCTTATAATCATGTCAAACTGGCCCGATTCCAGAGTATACGCATGGAAACACCTTCTTATAGCGCGTGCTATTGAAAATCAGGCTTACGTACTGGGATGCAACCGGTCGGGCGCAGACAATTACGGAGTATACAGCGGCGCATCGATGATTATAGACCCTAAAGGGCGGCCCATACAACAGCATTTGGACGACACGTTTTGCTTGGCGGAGCTGTCACTTGCCGACCTTGAGATATTTCGCAAAAAGTTTCCTGTTCTAAACGAGACCGACCACTTCCGTTTCTCAATCTGAACCGCAGTTATAATAAAGCCGATGCGATTTAGTAATTTTGCCTTAACCTGCTTTTTGTTGACAGTATGTCTGATGACACCGTCACACACAGGAGCCAACGGTCTTATATTTGACAACGTCGTCATACCTCATGAGGAATCAGGCAATTACGTAAGGGCAATAAACCAGTTGCCCGACGGACGAATGGTTTTTGTATCGGTAACCGGAGTGGACATATATGACGGTACGCATAGCAAAAGTCTGCCGGCATTTCCTGCGGAATATACCGCTCCGTTAAAATCATACAACGGTTTTCATCACATGTATCTTGACAATGACTCTCTCCTATGGATAAAGGATTGGGGTAAAGTGTCATGCATAGACTTGCGTTACGAAAACTACAGGCCTGTCACGGATACAAACATGACCGACATATACATAGACGAGACCGGACGCCGAATTATACAATCGACGGATTCTCTGATATTCAACGGCAATTCGCTTCCTCGGTCAGTTCTAAACGGCACACTTCAGGATGTGGCAGGTGACAGCAGCACTTTATATATGTTTGATGACAGCGGCCGCATAACAGCATTCTCCGTAGCCGACGGTGCCATACTCTACCATGCCGACGCTTACCCGCCAGAACAAAAAAAGGACTACAGCAGCACGTCGCTTATATGTAGCGGTAAAGACGGCTTCTATCAGATACGCAACGGAAAGAAAGGCGGTTTCTTTCATTTTTCCAAAAAAGAACGCTCTTGGACAAAAATACTTGAAACGCCATATACCCTTAACACACTTGCCATCGGAGATGACAACAAAGCCTACATAAGTTGTCAAAGAGGCATGTGGATCATAGACCTCGACAGTGGCGAAAAAAAATATGACGAAATTTTACGTACATCACACGGCGACCTGATAGCCACAGAGATAAGCACGGTATACGAAGACATGGATGGCGGTATATGGCTCGGCACATTCAACCGCGGTATACTGTACTATCACCCGTCGAAATACGATAGCGGAAAAATATATTTAAATCCGCTCAATCTTAATGACACCTCGGGATATTTTGCGGAAAACCGCGATGGAAGCGTATATTATTGTTGCGGCAATGATGCTTATGCCTTAAATGACAAATCATCGGACGGCAAACCGATAAAGCTATCGGAAATAAACATCGGGCATACGGTTTCAGGTTCTGCCAATACATTCGTATCTCACAACGGTAACGTATATTTCAAAACCGACTACGGTATAGATATTTTTTCGCCCCGCAAATCATATCAGGACGAAAGCCTTGCTCATAAACCGCTGCTTACGGCTCTATACATACACGGAGAGCGTATAGAGCAGGGCAAAGACTATAACGGACACGTAATACTCCCTTTCAGCGAAAGCAAGACCGAACGTATCGAACTAACTCATAATCAAAACTTCATTGGCCTTGAGTACTCGACACTTAATTATATGAGCCGCGACTCACTGTCGCTGAGTTACCGCTTGTCAGGACTTGACCCATATACCGTAAAACTAAACTTGCCGCCGGGCGAAAACCGGTCATTTAAAATACCGTATACCAACATACCGCCGGGTGAATATCTGCTAACCGTAGAATCCGGAACAAATATCGCAAAACTTGAAATAGTCATACGACCTCCGTGGTGGCGCACCGTATGGGCTTACGCCCTGTATACGGTATTTAGCATTGTCTTATTGTTGGTGGCGGCATACATTTATAATAATGTGTCGCGAAAAAAAATGTTGCGCAAACACAGGGAGGACATGCTTCTTGCCCGTATACGCAGCCTCATCGACCAATGCAATGCATATGAAAACGAACGAGTAATATCGGAATGTAATGCAACAAAACCGACACAAACGCCCAAAGCCATGGATGACAGCGACAGCCAATTCATATCAAAGGCTATGGAACTGGTCGAAAACAACATAAACACCGCAGGCTATTCAGTAGAGCAGTTAAGCCGCGACCTATGCATGGACCGGACGGGATTATACCGCAAACTCATGTTGCTCCTCGACCAGTCGCCAAGTCTGTTCATAAGAAATATACGCCTGCGCCATGCCGCCAAGCTCTTGCTTGAAAACCGGGGATTAAGTATAGCGGAAGTAGCCGAACTGACCGGCTTCAGCAGCGGAAGTTATCTTAGCAAATGTTTTCAGGAGATTTATGGGTGTAAACCTTCGGAATATGCGGCAAAATCACAAGAATCAACATAGTTGTCGTTCATTTCAACATGATTGTTGTATTGCAAATACGTTAAAACGTTAAATTTGCCATGATAATTAACCACAATTTAACATCATAAAAATCATAGCAAATGAAACTTAAATGTATTGCTGTGTCACTTGTACTGCTCTGCGGCGGCATTATACAAGGACAGACGATAGAAGAGTTGCCACACGGCATAAAAACGGTCGTGGACTCTATGGTCATCAATCTTGAGTTCTTCACTCCGTCCACTGTACGAGTGACAAAAGTGCCGGAAAACTTGAAAAACGAAAAAGAGAGTTACTCTGTGACAGCAAAGCCACAAGACGTGAAATTTACCACATCACGCAGCGGTGACAATATCACGCTTAAAAGTTCGAAACTGAAGGTAACCCTCAACACAAAAAAAGGAACGGTATCATTTGCCGACAGCAAAGGCGGATTATTGCTGAAGGAAAAAAACAACGCTATGTTCACCCCCATGCTTGATGCCGGAGTACCGTCATTCAATGTGAAGCAATCATTTGTACTTGATAAGGAAGAGCCCATATACGGACTCGGAAATTATGAGAACGGCAAGCTGTCATTACGTAATTTCTCCAGAAGACTTATGCCCGGAAATATCGAGGACGGCATACCGGTCATTCAATCAATAAAAGGATACGGTTTATTCTGGGACAACTACTCCCCCACCGTTTTCTCCGACAATGCCGAAGGCATGACATTTGACTCCGAAGTCGGAGACTTGGCTGACTATTACTTTATGTATGGAGGAAATGCCGACGGAGTGATTGCCGAGATGCGCACACTGACCGGCACCGTGCCCATGTTCCCGCTATGGACCTATGGCTTCTGGCAAAGCCGCGAACGCTACAAGTCGCAAAACGAGATTCTTGAGGTAGTTGACAAACACAGAAAACTCGGTGTGCCCATCGACGGCATCATACAGGACTGGCAATACTGGGGCAACAATTACCTGTGGAACGCAATGGAATTCATGAATCCGGAATTCAACAAACCGCAGATGATGGTAGACTCCATCCATAACATGAATGCTCATGCCATAATATCAATATGGTCTTCATTCGGACCCCAGACAAAGCCTTACCGCGAATTGGACGCCAAAGGGCTGCTTTTTAACTTCTCCACATGGCCGCAATCTGGCATAGCAGAACAGTGGCCTCCCCGCATGGACTATCCTTCAGGTGTACGCGTATATGATGCTTACAGCGCCGAAGCCCGCGATATTTACTGGAACAACCTGAAACGCCTCTTTGACTTTGGGCTTGACGGATGGTGGATGGATTCTACCGAACCCGACCACTTCGATGTCACATCTAAAGATATGGACACCAAAACAGCATTAGGCTCATTCCGCCGTGTACGCGGCGCATACCCGCTGATGACTGTAGGCGGAGTATACGACCACCAGCGCGCAACCTCCGACGACAAACGCGTATTTATTCTCACACGTTCGGGATGGGCCGGACAACAACGTTACGGATGCAACGTATGGACCGGCGACGTCACCTCGACATGGGATATGCTGCGCAATACCGTACCGGCTCTTATGAATTTCTCCCTTACCGGAAACCCCAACTGCAACTCCGATATAGGAGGCTTCTTCTGTAACCAATACAACAAGCGTTCAGGCGACAACTCGGCACCGAAAAACCCACTTTTCCAAGAACTTTATGTGCGCTGGCTCCAGATGGGTACGTTTACTCCGATGATGCGCTCGCACGGAGCCGACATATTCCGCGAGATATATTACTTCGGCGAAAAAGGCGAACCGATTTACGATGCCATTGAAGAGGGCATCAGACTTCGCTACTCACTGTTGCCTTACATATACTCTACCTCATGGCAGGTAACAAACAACAACGACAGCTATCTACGTCCGTTGATGATGGACTTCAAAGCCGACCGCAAGACATGGGAGTGCAACGACGAGTTCATGTTTGGGCGCAACATACTGGTTGCTCCCGTGCTGAAAGCCCAATATACGCCTGAAAAGATAGTGAAAGCCGATGAAAACTCAGGTTGGAACATAGCCGGCGACATGAACAATGAAAGCCTGAGTACAAAAAAAGTCGATTTCATGGCTCCGTCATCAACAGCAGTGTATCTGCCCAAGGGTGCAAAATGGTATGACTTCTGGACAAATGAACTGATACCCGGAGGCCGCACAATCGAAAAAACGACTACAATCAAGACTATTCCATTGTATATAAAAGCAGGCAGCATAATGCCTTTCGGTCCTGATGTACAGTATTCGACAGAAAAGCCTTGGACCAATCTTGAAATAAGGGTATACCCCGGCGCTGACGGTTCGTTCACTTTATACGAAGATGAAAACGACAACTACAATTACGAGAAAGGCATCTACTCCACCATCGACTTCAAGTGGGATAACAAAGCCAAGACCCTTACAATAGGCAAGCGCAACGGCGAATATCCCGGAATGGATAAAAACCGTAATTTCAACATCGTACTTGTATCGGAAAACTCAGGTGCAGGCAACAAACCGATGAAAGTCACCAAGTCGGTAAATTACTCAGGCAACGAACTGAAAGTAAAGCTCTAAATTATTTAGATTCACAATAAAAGTGAGGAAGCGCCATTATGACCGCTTCCTCACTTGTTTATTTTCTATTGTTGATGTCCGATAAAAGTCAGCACAGATAATCCGGAGCGGTTAAAAAGACAGTAGCACACAGTTCACTCAATACAGAATATTCTTACTATCGCAGCGGCAGCAATAGCAACGGCAACGGAGATTAAAATACGAATCCACATCTTTAGTTTATTGCCGGTAAGCCAATAGCCGGCGCCTAATATCAAGCCGGTAAATACACCGACGAGAGTATGGCTCCAAGTTGGGAGTAGTGCTGAATTTACAATATACACAACCACTATAGACACGCTAAATATAATCGATTTCCAATTCTTCATATCTCATTATTTTATTTTTCTGAAGCAATCCTTTATTTTCTGACAATACGTCTTACAGATACTTTCAAAGCCTTCTATCCATAAATCAAAATGTGAATTATTTTATGATTTTGCGGGCGAGAGCCGGTATTTTCAGTATGCCGTTCAATATTTTGACAGGATAATTTTTATCGGTATTGACAATAAGCCGCAACCGGTGACCACAGCCGGGGCAATGCATTTCATCAACAGAAAATCCTTTATCGATTACGTGGCCGCACATCGGGCACACCGCCTCCGGGTCACGCAATTTTCCGGTCGTAAGATCCCACCGGCGACGCAGCACGGTTACAGGCAATTCGTTAACCTTATGAGCAGGATCGGTCGCGAACAGTGCACAATGGCAGTCATGTTTGGCTACGGCAAGTCCTTGCGCGGTACTCTGCCAATAGCGCTTAGCTTTGGCATTGTGAAGCGACGTAAACTGCAGTCGAGTCCCGTCAACATCATAAAGCGATATTGTATTGTCGTAACACGACACATATAAATGTCGATCATCAGCCACAGGCAGCACAGACTCAACATTATTCAAACGGAAAAGAACCTGTCCAGTTCTACTATCGACAACCGACATAGTGGCACCAGTGTCTATAGTAAACATATAACGACCCGATGCGGAAATACTTATACACAACTCTCCGTTTTCAAGATATCGGTCAACAACAGTCGAATTTACAGGGTGAAACAAACCTCGCACATCATAGTTGTCGTATCTCCTGTCTTCATATTTTCTAATAGCCTTAAGCGAGAACTTACCGTCCATTTTCTTCCCGTGACTTACTACTTTGCATGAAGATAAATCAATCATAGGTCCGGAAATGCCTACCGATACGAATCTGTTATCGGGCGATAATGCTGCCACCTTGTATTCATCAAGGTAGCAATCCTTTTCAATTAATAGTTCTTTTACAAAGTTTCCGGTACAGTCAAACAAATACAATGACATATCCGATCTAAATAGCCAATCACTTGTAATGACAACAAACCAAAAGCTGTCACTAGTAAACAATATAGATGAAGCCTGCGCACATATTTTATATTTAGATAATAGTTTATTAAACTTTACATCATAAACAAATATAATAGACTCTTGATTTGTGTATGTACAATAAGCGAGATACTTACCATCAGGAGATACTGCCGAAGCCGATACATAATGACAATACTCTGACCGGTCGACATCAAGAAACATCTCATCGTACTCTCCGGCAGAGTTTTTTACCGTCAATACGGGGACACGTATTTCACCGGTCTCCCACGCAACATTCCGGCCAATAGATACAACCATAACATCTCCGGAATAAGACGCGGAAAAACTGTTTATTCCAGAATAATTACCATGATTATTTACCGCAAAGCTCTTACGCAACTGCCGGAAATCAAATACCTTTTTATTGCTTATTGACAACGCCCGTGTGAAATCGGGGGTCACTTGATCTACAACGTGCATGTTGCCCTGTTCAATTACCGACAACATAGTATTGGCAACTCTCGCAATCTGATATGCCCCGCTACAGAGATAGAACAGATAAAAATCCGATGTTCCGTGAATAAATTTCACCGAATTAATAGGAGCTTGTCGATAATGCTTCCAATATCGTAATCGATTATCTTGAAAATTAAATATTTTACCCTGATCACCATCAATAACAGCAATATGCTCCGAACATCCGATAATTTTATTACGCGAAAATGACCAACTGGTCAATCTCGGTTTTTTATCATATTTAAAAGCTACAGTATCGCTTTTAAGAGAAACGAAATCGCAGCAACCTACAATACTATCCCATTTTTTCTTTTCCCTTTCCGGAACTTCCTTTATGTAATATATCCAAAGTCGGTTTCCTGACGGGGACAACATTCCCTCATCAGCCGAAATCCATGTATAACTGCGGGAGGTAGCGATTTCCACCCTGTATGTTTTTATTGTCGGGCCTCCGTAAGCAATGTATTGTCCGTTCTCTGACAGACTCATCCATATGATACCCTTATTGAATATACTAAGGATCGGTATCATTCCCACCAATTTAAACACTTGGATTCTTTCAGAATAATGCATGGCAAGAATTTTTTCGTCAGCAGATATGGCGTAAGTAAACGGTTCTATAAATATAAATATCGTTTCTATCGTACCTGACACAAGATCCAATCGTTCGAGTATAGGATGTCCGTCGGCACCTGTTACTATACGATACAATTTTTCACCTGACGGGTTGAGCCACGGATACCGGCCGCAATTATCTATGCTGAATAGAGTATAACGCTCACTGTCGATATTATTAAGTTTGTCACGCATCAATTTCGAGTAGAGGCGCTCTGGCGGAATTTCCCGCAACGGGTGTCCGTCCCAAAGGTTAATCATCCTCGCCTGAAGTTCAAGTGGCGACAATGGCGGCATGTTTTGTCCTACTGACCATGACTCCCGAAACGCCTTGTCATCCAAACTCGTATAGCTTACAAAATTCTTCATCTGCGAGACAAGTTCCCGTCGACGTATATCGCCCAATTCGGTATATATAGACAACAGCCGATCATATTCACTGACTATCGTATCGGGAAAGTACTTTTCTTTCAACAGAATATATCGCTCGTCGGAAAGTATACCCCATAGCTTACGACCTACAGCTTTACGGATTGACATCTCCTCCTCTCCGTAAAGCGTGCCGTCGAGCGCACTATCAAAAGCATCGTCTAAAGAGTGAATATCATCCACCGGGGCATGTACGGCATGAACAAAGTCGCGTATGGCGAGTTTGTTCTCTTTGAACAAATTTTCCTCATACCAACGCACCTGCAGCTCGCTCGCATGCTTGCGCTCATCTTCGGTAAGCCAGCGGTATTTTATAAACTCGTGTATGGCATCATGACGCACTTTAACCGCCACTCCTATGGATGTGCTGCGCGAAACAAGTATCACACGGTCAAGGTCATAAAACAGGCGGCTCCATATTATAGGCGGCACACTTTTGACATCCTCCTGTATCCATAAATGAAAACTGCGTTCCATAAGTTCGGCCTGCAGTTCATAGTCTGACGCAAGAAGACCGTTAAGCGAATTCACATCAACACCATCGCTGCTCGTAACAATCATGGCAAGCGCTAGTTGTGTAAGTCTACGACCGTGCATCTGCGGTGAGGCGAGCCTGTCAAGTATCATCGAGCACATAGACACATAGTCGCCCGGAAGTCCGGTAAGATCCATAGTCGAGTCATAATGCTGCAGGACCGACGACAAAAGCGACAGATACAGGGCTGACTGCTCTTTGTCGCCCAACAGCACCTTTAGCTGTGCCAACTGAAAAGACTGCAATCGCCTGCCCGCAGCTTGCAAACGCGATACAACCACCCGCAACGCATCACTCTTAATCGCTTCGAGATGCATAACATGTAACCGGGGATGCTCCTTTGGGAAACGTCCCTCCGTGGTTGACGTTATGATGATTTTTACATTGGAGGGCAGTAACTTTTCTTTGTCAGCAGCCCATATGAGACTGTCAAAATCATCATATCCTGTATTGTCAAGCTGATTAAACGCATCTATTATAATCAGATACCGTTTATCATGAGAAAAACGATGCGCTTCATCCACAAGATTGACAAACTTTTCATATGGCTTACGTTTATCCTTTCGATACCGGTCGGCATACTCCCGGTCAAAGCAGTTACAGACCAACTCCAACATTGATTGAGCACCGGAAGAGCGCGGTGTAAGGCTACTGAAAAACGGCATGACACAATAGCTCTTATCGGCGGTATACAGCGACACGACCTTAGCCATCAACGCACTTTTACCAAGTCCGGAATCTCCCTTAATCCATAACGGCATATCCGGTTCAGTCGAGTCTACGTATTCTCTTATCTTTTTAATGTCATCGGCTCGTCCATAAAAACCCACGGCCTCCGATGCGGCATATTCTCGATGCTCAAACAACTCGTAGTCTATATCATCGACAGACTCGCGAGATACCTCTTTCTCAACTATTTTCCGTAAATGCTCTTCAATGGTTTGCGAAAAACGCGATGCAAAACCGTCAGAAAGATATTCCTCCCACGCAATATTTTCTTCGTAGACATTTTCAGGCTTGGCCAGTTCCGAAACTTTCCTCCTCAATCGGGCTATGTACTCCAATCCTGACGCATCACTGTCATAATATGCGACACGTTTATCGTCAGGCACATCCTTAAGCGAACGCATGTAAGCAAACACATGGTCGGATGCATGAGCGGCATCAAGAGCCCCTTTGCGTATCTCCATCTCCGTGGCCGAACAGTCGGTAAAGGGCAACTCACGGTAAAACAGTATAAGCAACGGCAACTCGACTTCACGATGAAAACGTTCGCCGTCATACCCGGAACCAAGACGACTTTTCAGCACATAGGCACCCTGCATAGTCAGGTCATTGTCATCGCGCACATACCAGCGGTCAAGCAGTTCTACCTCTTCCGGCATAGCCGCTTCGTATACACGCCTCATGTCAGCGATTGAAATCGTCTCAGGGAGCGGACGCCAACCGTAGCGCTCGCCGATAAGCATTATAAAATTGGGGCGTGGTGACAGTTTCTGACATTGTGCAAGTTCATTAAGGCATATTGTCATTGTACGGTTGTCTTCGCCGGCATCAGGACTTATGCCCCACCGCAGATCTATGTATTCTATCTGCCAGCCGAGACTCTCGTACTCCTTGTCAAGGCGCTCTATGACCTTGCGCAACAAATTGCGCTCCACCTCCATGTCAGAGAAGGTGGAGCTTATAAAAAACCTTATATACTTATGTCTTAAAACAGACACTGTCTATTTGCGGAAAAGATTTCTGAAAAAGCCGATGACTATCCAGACCCAACTGATACAGGCACATACCGCAGCTATCCACCAGTCTACAGTATACATAGTCGTATGTAGCGGCGCCGAAAGCAACCATGAACTGTCAAACCTGCTTATAATCCAGTTTGGGACAAGGAGGCCTCCATGTATAAGTCCAATAAACCATCCATATTCCTTAACGGGATTTATAGAAAGGAGCCACGCGGACAAAAGACCAATGACCAGAGGCCATAATAACTGCAAAAATGCTTTCATGCTTTTATAAATTTAAAGGTCGTGCATTGAATTAACATAATGCAAATATATGATAAATCTTTACATATTCCTCACATTTCTGATTAAAAACATTCTATCGGATATTTTACGAATAAAATTTTGTATTATTATATAAACTGACTAATTTTGCAGGTGAAGACAAAGGGGTGCCGCACACCTATGCGAGCTGAGATCATACCCTACGAACCTGAAACGGTTAAGACCGGCGAAGGGATTGTCGGATTGTAGTCCAACAAATTTTATCAGGTGTGCAACAGCCTTTTTGTCGCTAACATTGTTATTAGCATAAAAGGATACATGTTCACTTACCGCACAGCACTATCCATAGCGGGCTCCGATTGTTCAGGCGGCGCCGGTATTCAAGCCGATATAAAAACCATGTCGGCTCTCGGTGTATATGCCATGACCGCAATTACGGCTATTACAGTACAAAACACATGCGGAGTGACCGAAGTTCAAGGTATAGCCCCGTCGATTGTATACGGACAAATAAACGCCATATTCAATGACATACGCCCGATGGCGGTAAAAACCGGCATGCTGTTTTCAGCCGATATTGTGAATGCTGTTGCCGACGCGCTGATTGAAAACAGAGCCGAAAACATTGTTCTCGATCCTGTCATGGTAGCTACATCGGGTGACAGACTGCTAAGTGACGATGCCATAGCGACGATTATAAAACGGCTTATACCGCTGTCGACAGTCATTACTCCCAATATTAACGAAGCCGTGGTGCTGACGGGGACTGACGATCAGGTTCTGCAAAGCCGACGACTGCACGAAATGGGAGCGCAAACCGTATTGCTCAAAGGCGGTGACCGCATAGACAAAACGGGAATATCGGCCGACCTACTGTCACTTGCTCCGGGTCAAAAACTTATACCGATAGAAAGCAGACGAATAGACACGGTCAATACACATGGCACCGGTTGTACACTATCATCGGCAATAGCGTCATTTTTGGCCAAAGGTCATGAAATACATGATAGTGTCATAAAGGCCAAAAACTATATATATGAAGCTCTAAAAGCAGGAGCGCAGATCAAGACAGGAGCCGGACACGGGCCTGTAAACCACCTATACTCACCTGTCAAACTTGAAACAATCAATAACTAAACTCCAAGTCATGAACATTACTGTAAACAACAAGCCGTTAAGTGTGCCAGAACACACTTCCCTTCAGGGAGCATTGAATCTGGCAGGCATTGACCCCACAGACATAGCGACCGCTCTTAACGGAGAAGTTGTGTCATTGACCGACCGCGACTCCACAATACTAAAAGAGGGCGACACCGTTCTCGTCATAGAACCGTTCTATGGCGGATAAAAAGGCGGTGCTTATAGCCATAACACCTCAAGACGTGCGTCACGACGAGGCAAGACAGATAGCCACCATACTTGACGGAGGCGCAACCTTTGTGCACCTACGTCATCCCGGAGCCACATATAGCGACATGAAACGTATTATCGAAGATATACCACAACGTTATCATTCGAGGCTTAGGTTGCACGGGCATTTCGAGTTATTGAACGAATTCAATCTCGGAGGCATACACCTCAACTCAAGATGTCCCCAAGCCCCGCTACTTTACCACGGGTCGGTAAGCCGTACATGCCATTCGGTCGAAGAAGTCAATGAAGCGGCACAATATGTCGATTTCGTGACTCTAAGCCCTATATGCAACAGCATCTCAAAACCGGGATATGAAGGAGCATTCACCCACGAGCAGCTATCATCACTTCCTCTCGGAAAAGTCGTGGCACTCGGCGGCATAACACCCGGGCATATATCCGAGCTGAAACAATATCCGTTTATCGGATATGCCGTACTCGGATATCTCTGGGAAGCTCAAACAACCGATGAACTGACACAGCGGCTTGATAAACTGACAAGTGCGCTATAATATAATGATACATATAATACAATGTTACAATTCATAACTCATCCTTCTGACAAATACTCCATAGCGGAAGAAGTAAAAATGGTGATTGAAGGCGGCTGCAAGTGGATACAGCTACGCATGAAAGAAGCCTCGTATGACGAACTGCGAGACACTGCCCTCGAAATAATACCGATATGTAGAGAAAACGATGTAATACTTGTAATCGACGACAACGTCGAACTTGTAAAGGAGTTACGCGTACACGGCGTGCATATCGGAAAAGAAGATATGTCGCCTGCCAAGGCCCGCGAGTACCTCGGGCCGCATGCCATAATAGGAGTCACGGCCAATACTGCGACCGATATAATAAATATGCGCGGCATTGACGTAGACTATGTGGGTCTGGGACCCTTTCGCCACACTACGACCAAAACAAAACTATCACCTACTCTCGGCATTGAAGGTTATCGCGATATTATGTCAGAAGTCACAAAAGCCGGGTCAGAACTTCCGGTTGTGGCTATAGGAGGTATAACTCTCGATGACATAGACGACATAATGTCGACCGGTGTACAAGGAATAGCCGTGTCAGGAACCATAATCAACGCTCCTGATCCGGTAGAATATACACGTGAAATCCTTTCCAAACTAAAACAGGACTGACACCAAACAACCAATTCAAGTTAAATAACACTCGTTAAATCAGATTTTAACAACATTATCACATCAACATGCATGACTCTTTGAACATAGGCGGACGCGAATTCAATTCAAGGCTGTTTGTGGGCACAGGTAAATTCTCGTCCAACAAACTGATGCTTGAGGCAATACTGGCTTCCGGTTCTGAAATGATAACAGTGGCGATGAAACGCATAGACATGGATAACGAACGTGGCGATGATATGCTACGCCATATAAATCGCGACAAAGTACAGTTTCTGCCAAATACATCGGGAGTGCGCAATGCCAAAGAGGCCGTGCTCGCGGCCAAACTGTCGCGAGACATATTTCATACTGACTTCATAAAACTTGAAATACATCCCGACCCCAAATATCTACTGCCCGACCCTATCGAAACCCTTGCAGCCACCGAGCTTCTTGCCAAAGAAGGTTTCAAAGTACTACCTTATATTCAAGCCGATCCGGTACTTTGCAAACGACTTGAGGAGGCGGGCACATCGGCTGTGATGCCGCTTGGAGCACCTATAGGCACCAATAAAGGTCTTAAGACACGCGACCTGCTTGAAATAATCATAGCTGAAAGCCGCGTGCCGGTAGTGATAGACGCCGGTCTCGGGGCTCCGTCACATGCGGCTGATGCCATGGAGATGGGAGCCGATGCCGTTCTTGTCAATACTGCCATAGCTGTTGCCGACGACCCGGTGGAAATGGCCTCGGCATTCAGGCTCGCGGTAGAGGCCGGACGCAAGGCTCGTCTTGCAGGACTTGGCCGACAGTATTCATCGGCACAGGCTACGTCGCCTCTCACTTCATTTTTAGAATAACGCATTTAATATCACGCAATGGAAATCAATGACATAGACCTTCAGTCATACCCGGGTTCGGAAAAAGTATATGTTGACGGCAAAATACACAACATAAAGGTAGCTATGCGCAAAGTCAGCCTCACACCCACTGTAAAAATTATCAACGGTGAGCGCTTGGTTTACGAAAACGCGCCTGTTTACATTTACGACACAAGCGGCCCATACACAGACTCATCAATAAATACAGACATAAACAAAGGGCTGCCGCGCACACGCGAGTCATGGACTGCAGAGCGTGACGACCTTGAGCAGCTCGACGGCATAACTTCAGACTACGGACGCAGACGTGAAGCGGATACTTCACTCGACAGCATACGCTTCACCCACCGCCATGCTCCACGCAAAGCACGTAAAGGAGCGGCGATAACGCAGATGGCACTTGCGCGAAAAGGCATAATAACACCTGAAATGGAATATGTGGCCATCCGTGAAAATATGAACAACGACATGCTCGGAATAAAAAGCCACATAACACCAGAGCTGGTCCGCGAAGAGATTGCCGCAGGTCGTGCCGTAATTCCAGCCAATATCAATCATCCCGAAAGCGAGCCCATGATTATAGGGAGTAAATTTCTTGTAAAACTGAATACCAACATCGGCAACTCGGCCCTGTCATCGGGCATAGAAGAGGAGGTAAGCAAAGCCGTGTGGAGCTGCTATTGGGGAGGTGATACACTCATGGACCTCTCAACAGGTGAAAATATACACGAAACCCGTGAATGGATAATACGCAACTGCCCCGTACCGGTAGGTACTGTACCCGTCTATCAGGCATTGGAGAAAGTGAACGGCGATGTTAATGCGTTAACATGGGAAATATATCGCGATACCCTTATAGAACAGGCCGAACAGGGAGTCGATTATTTTACAATACATGCCGGAGTACTTCGCGCCCATGCCGATCTAATCCAAGAGCGTCTTACCGGCATAGTATCGCGCGGAGGCTCCATAATGACCCAATGGACAGTACTTCACAATGAGGAAAACTTCCTTTATACACACTTTGAGGATATATGCGAAATTCTTGCCTCCTACGATGTGGCGGTATCGCTTGGCGACGGCATGCGTCCGGGCTGCATACATGACGCCAACGACAAGTCACAGTTCCTTGAACTCGACGTACTCGGAGAACTCACTGAAATAGCATGGCGTCATAATGTACAAGTACTTATAGAAGGGCCGGGACACGTGCCCATGCACAAGATACGCGAGAATATGGACCGCCAGCTATCATCATGCCACGAAGCCCCGTTCTATACCCTCGGTCCGCTCACCACAGACATCGCACCGGGATATGACCACATAACCTCGGCCATCGGAGCGGCGCAGATAGCATGGATGGGCACAGCCATGATATGTTACGTGACTCCCAAGGAGCATCTTGCACTGCCTGACCTCGAAGATGTGCGCAACGGAGTGATAACATACAAAATAGCCGCCCATGCGGCCGACTTGGCAAAAGGCCATCCCGGAGCACAGGTAAGAGACGATGCCATGAGCAAAGCCCGTTATGATTTCCGTTGGAAAGACCAGTTTAACCTGTCGCTTGATCCTGCTCGATCACGACAATACTATGTAGAGAGTCATAAAGGCGATGACCGTTTCTGTACAATGTGCGGCCCCAACTTCTGCGCCATGCGCATATCGCAGTCGGTTGCCGACAATTGTGTAAAATAATATACTTTGCGATGTTTTACGACGAGATAAAAAAATATGACTGGGACGACACCACACGCCGCATAGCGTCAATGACAGCACGCGATGTCGAGGCGGCTCTTGACAAGGAGCAACCCGACGTCAACGACTTCATGGCGCTCATATCGCCTGCCGGCGCGGATTATATCGAGCCAATGGCCCGGTTAAGCCGCCGTTACACGCAAGAGCGTTTCGGCAAGACTATAAGCATGTACATACCTATGTACATAACGAACTCATGTGCCAACGCGTGTGTATACTGCGGCTTCAACCGCAACAATCCATTCAGGCGTACTATACTGACAATGGAGCAGATTGAAGAGGAATGCAAGGCCATACGCCGGCTCGGTCCGTTTGAAAATCTACTCATAGTGACCGGAGAAAATCCGGCAAAGGCAGGCATCGACTATCTTGAACAGGCACTCCATACATGCCGGCCCTACTTCAGCAACCTGAGCATCGAGGTGCAGCCGCTGAAATCAGAGGACTACTACAGACTTACTCAGTCGGGACTCAACGGAGTGGTGTGCTTTCAGGAAACTTACAATGAAGCCAACTATAAGAAATATCACCCTGTAGGCATGAAGTCGATATATGACTGGCGTCTAAACGGCTACGACCGTATGGGACAGGCCGGAGTACACAAGATAGGCATGGGGGTATTGATCGGTCTTGAAGACTGGCGCACCGACGTTACCATGATGGCTCGTCATCTGCGTTATCTGCGTAAAAATTACTGGAAAACAAAATTTTCGGTCAACTTTCCGCGTATGAGGCCTTCCAAAGGTGGCTTTCAGCCCAATGTCGTCATGAGCGACAAGGAACTGGCGCAACTGACATTTGCTTTCAGGATTTTTGATCATGATGTTGATATAAGCTATTCGACACGTGAAAATCCTGCTTTCCGAGAAAATATGATGCAACTCGGAGTCACATCCATGAGCGCCGGAAGCAAGACCGATCCGGGCGGTTATGCCGTAACACCCGACTCGCTGGAACAATTTGAAGTAAGCGACGACCGTAGCCCCAATGTCGTAGCAGAGAGTATACGCAGGCTCGGATATGAAACCGTATGGAAAGACTGGGATAAAATATTTGACATAGTATGACACAATTCAATAAAATGCAGGAAGTAAAACACCGCTTGTACGCGATGCGCAACGGAGCGGTGGCCGATTACATGCGCCGTATGGGTGCTCCGTATAAAATAATATTCGGTGTGAATCTACCCCATCTGTCGGAAATAGCATCGGAAACAGTTCCGTCACAGGAACTGGCCCGACAACTTTGGGCAAATTCATCGACAAGAGAAAGCATGCTGCTCGCACCTATGATATTTCCCAGAGAGGAGATGGACATAAATACAGCGAGAGAATGGGCTAATGCAGTTCCCACGGCCGAAGTTGCCGACGTGCTTTGCATAAAACTGCTCAAGCACTTGCCGTTTGCAAGGATGTTGGCCGACGAATTAATAGTAAGCGACACCGACATGAACCGCTACACGGCATTGCGGCTCATGTTCAATCTGCTGCCCGAGGGCAAGGCTGAAATAAAAGCATACGCCACAGCCGAGCTCAACCGCGATGCAGAACTTACGCGTTACATATCACATGCTTTGATTGAAGAAATTGATTTTCTGAGCAACGAATTATAAATTTATTTATGGCGGGAATTCGCTTTTCGTGAACCGAAACGGTCGCTAAGCCATACTCCCGCCAAAATCAAGGCACAACCGGTATAGCCTATTATCGACACCTTCTCGCCCAAAAACAGAGCCGACGCAACAAGAGTGACTATCGGCTGAAAATACAGGTAATTATTGGCTTTAACCGCTCCAAGTCCTTTATTTGACCATGCCCATATAATAAATGCAAGCATCGAACAGAATACTCCGAGGAACAAGAAGTTAGGCCATACCTCCGGCTTCATCAGGACAGAGAAAGATGTCTGTTCGGGCTGAAACCATAAGAACGGCAACGCAGTAAGCATACCATAAAAAAATGTCTTACGCGAAATAAACATCACTGTATAAAACGCATTAAGTTTTCTAAGCACAAGCGAATATACAGCCCACGACACCGCTGCTGCAAGCGAAAGCAAGTCACCGAGCGGTTTGACATCAAGTACGAAACTGCTGTTGAATATGACAAAACCGACTCCTGTCAGAGCTATAAAAGAACCTATCAAAATACCTTTGGTAGGTTTTTCGCTTTTATAAACCGCCCCCACCAACAATGTAGTAATAAGAGGGGCAAGAGTGACGATAAGCGATACATTTGACACAAGCGTATATTCGAGAGCCGTATTTTCAGCAATGAAATAAAGCGAGCCGGCACACAGCCCACAGGCCACAAAAAGAAGTTCATCACGTAACGAATTGGAGAGTATGCGCTTATGACAAACAGCAAGTACAAGAATATAAGCAAGCAGCGTACGGTATATATATACTTCAGTAGGCTGCAACCCGTTGTCAAGCAATACCTTTGTGGATACAAACGATATGCCCCACGCCACAATCGTAAGGATTGCGCCCAAATGAAACCAGAACATGCGGCTACGCCCTATATGTGACAAATAACTCATTTTCCATGCAATTCAAATAATATGCAAACTTAGCTAAAAATCCCCACAAGACGAAAACAATTAACCGATTTATCTTGTATTTAAAGGTAAAGAGAAAATAATATCGCATGTATTTGATAATATTGTTATCTTTGCAATCGCGGATATATTAACTTAATTTTAACACGTAATTATGAGACTTCTAAAAATCACAGGAGCAGCCCTTTTGTCGGCATGTATGCTCCTTTCATCGGGATGTAATTCGATGACAAATACCGGTAAAGGCGCCTTGATAGGAGGCGGAGGAGGCGCGGCTGTAGGCGCCGGTTTAGGTGCTTTAATCGGAGGCGGCAAGGGCGCAGGTATAGGAAGCGCCATCGGTGCGGCCGTAGGTGCAGGAGCAGGTGCTCTTATAGGTAAAAAGATGGACAAACAACAGCAACAGCTTGAAGCATCATTGCCTGATGCAACAGTTGAACAGACCACCGATCAAAACGGTCTTCAAGCGATAAAAGTAACATTTGAAGGCGGTATTCTCTTTCCCACCGGCAAGTACACACTCAACACACAGGCCCGTCAGGACTTGAGCCAGTTTGCAGTATCGCTGAAGCAGAACCCGCTGACCGATGTTCAAATCCTCGGATTCACAGACAACACAGGTTCATATGCGGTAAACGAAAAATTATCCAATGAACGAGCATCGGCAGTGCTAACCTATCTTGTAAACTCAGGAGTAAGCCCTACCCGCCTTACCGCCAAAGGCATACCTATGGCCGATTATGTAGCGTCAAATGAAACAGCAGCCGGGCGTGCTCAAAACCGCCGTGTGGAAATATACATTACCGCCAGTCCTCAGATGGTACAGGAGGCAGAAAACGGCACATTGAATTAATGTCATTATAACCCATCAGAATAACGGGCACCGCCACTTGGCAGTGTCCGTTATTTTTATTAATTACAAACCAATAGCCGGAGTATACACATTTTTTATATGCAAGTAGATGTAAATCGGCAAATTCTATGTAAATTTGTAGCGTTAATCCGTAATAGACAGATATGGAATTAAAATATAAACCACTCCGGTTTTTATACCGCTCCGTCGCAACTTTAGTTGTGATTTCAGCCTCATTATCAGCCAGTATCAACATTTTTGGAGCTGGCTTACCCACCAAAACCATAAACGGAAAAGAATACTTTTACCGCGAAGTAAAGTCGAAAGAAACCATATATGGTATAACGAAAGAACTTGGCATAACCAAAGCCGACATAATAAGATACAATCCTTCGGTTGCCGACGGTCTGCGCGCCGGTATGACATTATATTTCCCGGTAGATGAGATGCCCGATCTTGGTGATTCATCTAAAAACACAGGTTCGGTAGGTCAACCTGAAGATACCGATAACACTGACAAGCCGGCAAGAAGCAGAAAAAATGACAAAGTGCATCTCGTAGAAAAAGGAGAGACTGTATACGGTATAAGCAAGCATTACGGTATAACCCAAAATGAACTTATTGAAGCCAATCCACAAATCAAAACCGGTCTTAAACGCGGTACAATTCTACATATACCGTCATCATCAGATAATACAGACGAAACAGAGGACAGATATGCAGAGCCTGAAGAAAAGGCGGATGTACCAAATGACGACATTACAGAATACACTACGGAACCGTATGATGAGCCCGAAACGCCAACGGTCAGCCACACACCTGAATCACAGCAAAAACCGGAAGAAGACGACAACACAGACGCTGATAATGATGAATCTTTGCTGTCTTTGCTCAATCCCGAAGCTTCTGACTCTACAGAAACAGTGTCAGCAAAAGAGGCAACGGAAGTTGTAGTTATTTTACCGTTCATGCTCGGTCAGACCTCGCCTGACAAGCAGGCACAGTTGTATACAGAATTTTACAAAGGTCTGCTTGTAGCGGCCGACAGCCTGCGCGACAGCAAGCGCCATATAATAATCCGGGCCTATGACTCGTCCAATAATACCGACAGCGTAAAGGCAATACTTACGCGTCCTGAAATGACAAAAGCCGATATAATAATAACTCCCGACAATGACGAGCAACTAAATCTAATAGCGGATTATGCCACTTTACATGACGCAAAAGTGCTTAATATATTTGCCGTCAAAGGCACCCAATATCTTACAAATCCCAACATACTGCAGGCCAATATACCACACTCGTCAATGTACGAGCAAGCTATCAACGAGTTCATGAACCGCAAAGGCGATTATATACCAGTATTTCTGTCTGCTCTCGGAGGCAAGACCGATAAAGCTGAATTTTGCCAGATGCTGCGCAAACGACTCGATGAAGACGAACAAAAGTATGTCGATATAAGCTATAACAGCTATCTAAAGGCTTCAGACCTTGAGAAACTCAATACTTCGTCATCATATATATTTATCCCAGAATCGGCTACCTCATCAGAATTCAGCCATATTATAAGCGCACTCAAAAACTACCGTGAAGCATTGGACGACTACAGCCTTGTAAGAATGTTCGGCTATCCGGGATGGATTACGTTCAGAGGTGACGCACTCGACAATCTGCACCTGATGAACGCCACTGTCTACTCGCGCTTCTTTAATGACAACGACAGCTACCGTAGCAAACAATTTACCGAACTTTACGTAAACCGCTACGGCACTCCGCTCATGTCAGCTGTCCCCGTACAGGGCATGCTTGGCTTCGACACCGGCTTCTATCTTATAAAAGCCATAAACCGAAACTGTGAGAATGTCGGTGAGCCCAACTACTTCTATGACGGCATACAGAGCGGCTTCCACTTTACCGGTCCGGAAAATGTGGCAGGAAAAGTAAATGACGCCCTATACTTCATAAATTACCGTCCGTCAGGTATAACAGAAAAACAGGCCATACAATGAAACGAACCATAACCGCAATAGCATTTTCTCTTATACTTGGGATTATAACATGTGCGGCACAAGCCCACTACACATCCAAGATATCGATTGGCGGAAAAGCCGGTATAACATTATCGCAGATGTCGTTTACACCAAGTGTAAAGCAGTCGTTTGTCATGGGTGAAACCGCCGGTATAACTTTTAAATACTGGGAAGAAAAAATATTCGGACTCATAGCGGAAGTAAACTTCGAACAACGCGGATGGAAAGAGGATTTTGAAGAAGCCCCATACTCTTTCGAACGCAAGCTGGACTATATACAGATACCGCTGCTTACCACTATATTTTTTGGCAACAAGAAAGTGAAAGGCTTCATTAATCTCGGTCCGGAGGTGGGTTTTCTTGTAGGCACAAGCTACTCCGCCAATTTCGACGTCAACAACATAGGCGCTCTGCCCGACTTTCCCGACAACCGCATGACCGACCAGCTCACAATGGAGCCGACCAACAAATTTGATTACGGCATATCGGGTGGTGCTGGTATCGAGTTCGCGCTTAAACGCCGTCACCTGATCAATCTTGAGGCACGCTACTACTTCGGTATCGGAAACATATTCCCCGACGATCGTCGCGACACTTTCTCTGCATCACGGGGTATGTCTATCATGGTCACCCTCGGATACTCCTACCGTCTTAAATAAGGCGGCTTGTCACAGACGGCCTTGAGCGGTCAGTATCCGAAAAATCAGATCATGCAGAATATCATAAGGGTCCATGCGTGATTTCACACCCTTGCTACGACAGTCGGCTTCTCTTATAGCATGAATGATTTCAATCAGTTTCCATGCATTGTAGCTGCGTAATCCCTCTTTATAATCCGACGGCAACCAAGTGCCCTTGCGCCCTATGGCGGCACACAACCCGGCATCGCTCTTATCGGGACTATATAACATTACCAGAAGATTCGAGAAATAATTCCATATTGTAGGAATGGTGACCATAACGGGATTTTTTTTAGGATCACGGCAAAAATGATTTACTATAGTAAAAGCCCGTCTGGCATCTTTCAGCGCCAACGCATTGACTAATTCAAAGTTATTGTAGTCCTTGCTGACTCCGATATGCTTTTCTATCACCTCAGGAGTTATGGTAGCTCCGGAAGAAAGCGCTACCGCAAGTTTGTCGACTTCATTATAGATTCTTGACAAATCGGCACCTATATAATCACGAAGCATGGCAAGCCCTTTTTGCTCTATATTAAGTCCTTTGGATTTTATATACTTGCTTATAGTGGGTGCTACTGCCGATTCTTTAAGCGGAACGGAGTCAAATATGACACCTCCGTTAGCCCCAATCTGTTTAAGCAGATCTTTGGCCTTGCATTTTTCTCCACGGCAAGCAATGACAAGTATGGTAGAAGCAGTGCTTGACGACACATACAGATGCAGTCGATTAAGTTGCGCCGCCGGCACAGCCTGCGCCTCCTTAACAAGAACTACCTGCCGGTCTGACATCATCGGATATCGGCGGCAGGCATCCATAATCGTATCGGGAGTCGTTTCCGGCGCATAGAACGTATACAGATTGAAGTCCCGGTCAGCCTCCGGCACCATGGCTTCAAAACGCTTCAGCAGTTCATCAATATAATATCCTTCCTCACCATGTAGCAGATAGACCGGAGCGGTATTGCGAGAATTAATTTGCAATACAATTGAATCAAAGTCGGAAGTGGTTGCGGATTGTGCCATGGCGCATGAACGTTATCGAGATATTTTTTGTAAATTTACGGAAATTTTCAACGCAACGCAAATATAGATACATGCAATTAAACCTGCCGCATTATGAAGTGGCCCTGCAACGCGGAGCCTCCGGAATCAAGATATTTGACCGTCTGCGCAACAAATATGTGGCTCTTACCCCGGAGGAATGGGTAAGACAGCATTTTATCGAATTCCTTATAAAAGACCGAGGTTTTCCTCCATCGCTTATGGGCAATGAAGTGGGGCTGACGCTAAACGGGACCCAACGCCGATGCGACAGCGTGCTGTTCAATGCAAAAGGCGAAGCGGTAGCCATCATAGAATATAAAGCGCCGACAGTAACTTTAAGCCAAAAGACATTTGATCAGATAGCACGCTATAGCATGGTACTTAACGCACCCTACCTTATCGTGTCAAACGGAATGGTCCATTATTGCTGCGAAATAGATTACAGCAATCACTCATACCGTTTTCTTAAGGAAATACCTTTTTATCGGGATTTAAAGAAATAGACCACACGCACGTTCCATGTGCGGTTTTTGGAGTTAAAATCATCAAGCAGTTTTGTGCTTGCAGCAGTCATAAGGCCCCAAGTGTAGCTGCCTGACACCTGCCAGTCACGATATATTTCCACACCGAAACCGGCTGTAAGGCCTACATCACCGAAAGGATAGTCCAATGCCTTTATATCGCTGTGAGCCGCCAATATAGAGAATGTAGGACCTCCGAATACAAAAGGAGCCACATAATCCTCAAGACCATTCATGCGAGTCCACTTAAACCGTAAATTCACAGGTACCTCAATATAGTGAAGGTAACAACGTTCCTTACCGTAACCCTGCGAAGCCCACACTTCACGTTCGCCGAGATTGAGTGTGGCACCACGCTGCTGGTAAAATATACCGGCATCAACTCCAAATCCAATCCCCGGAAACATAAGCTCGGTAGCAAGACCGGCCGAAAACCCGACATTGCTATCAACGTTAAACAGCTTCTGATTAAACTTCATAGTAGTTATGTCCATACCCAACATAGGGCCGTAACGAAACTGCGCCGAAGCATTTACTGTAGTTATAATGGCTGCCACAACAGCGAGGCTGAGGATATACTTTCTCATTGTCTTTATATTATTTTCCCACAAAGGTAATAAATGTCAAGAAGCTATGCAAATAGACGCACTATGTCATCAAATGCAATTATGCTCATCACCGTCTTGCCGTCAGGAGTATATCCCGGCGCAGACAACTTGAACAGGTCACTAAGCAGATGCTCCATCTCGGCATCGGTAAGCTGAGCCCCGGGCTTTATGGCCGCGGCACGGGCCATAGACAACGCTATACGATTGCGAAGGCTTTCACCAAGCTCTTCTCCGGTCTCTGTCACACAATCCACCATTGAAAGCAGTATCTCGTGAGGGTTCACACTATCAAGCACCGACGGCAAACCGTTGACAGACCAGCTTGTTCCCCCAAGAAAAGCCACATCAAAGCCGAGAGACACAAGTTCGTCAGAAATACTCTCCATGACCGAACTCTGCGAAGGCGACAACTCCACCACCTCAGGAAATATAATGCGCTGAGTCGCGAGAGCATCAAGACGGGCCAAATCGAGATAGCGGTCATAAAGTATTCTTACATGAGCACGATGCTGGTCCACAACCATAAGTCCGTTTTTTGACGGCGCAAGTATATAACGTCCTTTCAATTGCATACTTCCGGGCAATGAATTATCAAAATCGCCCGAAAAGTCAGGATCCGGCATATCTTCAGGCAACTCCTCGGAAGGGAAAGCGTCAATAGCACTTTCACTTATTCCGGCGTAAGACTCATCGCGGTTTCTGGCAAAGTCTTCATACAGTTTTTCCCAATCGGTATGCACAGACCGAGAAACAGAAGACTCCTTCTTACCAGATGGCGCGGTGTCAAACGGATTATAGGATGTGTCAAGATCAAGACCATGTGAAGCATGGGCATCAGGATTGAAAGCCGGTATATCGGGAGCATTCTCCATATCAAACTCTATCGAAGGCATGACATTGAACTTACTAAGCCCTTCCTTTACAGCTGCCACAAGAATTTTCCATATAGGCTGCTCGTCTTCAAACTTTATCTCGTTTTTGGTAGGATGTATATTCACATCTATCGACTCCGGATCAACCGTAAAATTAAGGAAATAGCTCGGTTGCTCGTCTGCAGGAATAAGCTGCTCATAACAATGAAGTACTGCCTTATGGAAGTAAGGATGACGCATATTGCGACCGTTTACAGTCAGGTACTGTAACGCCCCGCGTTTACGGGCATTCTCCGGACGACTGACAAATCCTTGTATTCTCACAAGCGACGTATCAGTCTCTATAGGCACGAGCTGGCGGTCCATAGCCTTGCCGAACAGATCGATTATACGCTGTTTAAATGAACTGCCGAGCAGTTTATGTATAATCGTTCCGTTATTAGTCAACTCAAACTCTATGTGCGGGTTCACAAGAGCCATGCGTTCAAACTCGCGCAATATATGGTTCATCTCCACTTGATCGCTTTTCAGAAACTTACGACGGGCGGGAACATTGTAAAACAAGTTTTTAACCATAAAATTGCATCCATGCACACAACTCTCAGGCTCTTGACTCAGCACTCTTGATCCCTCGATGACTATACATGTACCCATCATGTCATCCTTACGCATAGTGCGCAACTCAACCTGCGACACAGCGCTTATCGACGCCAGAGCCTCACCGCGGAATCCCATAGTATGAAGGGCAAACAAGTCGGTAGCTTCTGTAATCTTGGAAGTCGAATGACGCTCAAATGCCATACGCGCATCGGTAGGCGACATGCCACAACCGTTGTCGACCACCTGAATCAACGTGCGGCCGGCATCCTTTATATATATTTTGATTATCGACGCTCCGGCATCAACGGCATTTTCGACAAGTTCCTTTATTACCGCAGCCGGACGTTGTATCACCTCTCCGGCAGCAATCTGATTAGCTACCGAATCAGGCAATAATTTTATGACATCGCTCATATATGTTTACTATTGTGTATTTTATGCAAATTTACTATTGTTTTACGGCATATGTGCACTAAGGTACGTTAATTTATCAACGAGTTATCAATAATCAAGCATAGCGTTAAAACGCCGACGTTCATCATCACGCCACCATCCCCATTTGTTGAAATATCTCACCATATTGACAGCATGAATCCAAGTCATGCGCATGCTCCGGTACGACTCCGCACGATGGCAATGTATGACTTCAACCTCAGGATAATACATGGTGGACCTGTGACGATGTATTCTGCGGGTCAAATCAATATCCTCCGGATACATAAAAAAGCGCTCGTCGAATAGTCCGGCTTCCAATAGGGCATCACGGCTGATCATCATAAAACTTCCCTGATGATACGGCACATTAAAAGCCACATTATGGTCCAGATGCTTCAAAAGATAACGGTCATCATGTATGCTGAAAAATATACGGGGTAAAAAACGTCGGCAAAAAAGATCCAGAGGAGAGGGCAACCGTCTTACCGTATATTGAAGTGTACCGTCAGACGACAGTATACGCGGCTGCACCATACCTATATCAGGGTCGGCCGACATATATTCAATAATGCGGTCGATTACCGATGCGTCAAAGAACACATCGGAGTTAAGTACGAGATGATAACAGGCCTCTCCTTCTACGGTCTTGGTCATAGCTATATTATGAGCAGCACCGTATCCAACATTTTCATTCGGGACATACAGGCAACCGTAACGAGCGCAGATATCGGCTATAACACCATCTTTTCCGTTATCAATAACATACACACGACGTACACACATGGACGTAAGACATGACAGACAACGCTCCAATTCTTTCGGGTCAGTCCGATAAGTCACAATCGAGACATTTACAACAGCTTGTTTCATTACCATCAAACTAAAATTTAAATGACACCATTCTTTCGACAATCCATAGGAACACATATGAAAACAGAGCGCCTGCCCTATTTTTAAGTCGTGAATGTCGGTCGCTAACTACTTTTGAACGGAGACGTTTAATAACCGCACTGCAATTTTTAATTTCATTCTTAAATACGGATGCATCATGACACAGCATTAGCATCAGCATATTATAATTAGCGCCGAACCTGCGATTTTCCGCAGCGTCAATTAAGTCAAGAAACACAGCCGGCATATCCATACATATACGAGCCGTAATACCGAGCACATCAAGCCGGCAGTCGCCAAAACAAGACAAAGTGCCACCTTTTCGGTGCCTGTAAAAATACAGTTTGTCTTGACTGACAGCAATACGCTCCACGTGTTTTCCGGCCATGAGTATCCGAGCCATAAGGTCGAGATCCTCATATATTATTCCTTCAGTGAAGCGCACATTATAAAATATCTCATGCCGAAATAACTTACCCCACACACTCGCATCAAACCGACGACGATACAACATGGCTTCAAGAGCTTCACGTCGGTCCATTGACTTGTACTCACTGACATGTCTGTAGCCATACTTCTTGCATAAACGGCTGCAAGTAAAACCGACCGAGGCAATATCAGCTTCGGTCTCCATTATTATGCCTAACAGATTTTCAAGATACTTCGGATGCACACAGTCATCACCATCAATAAAAGCAATATATCTTCCTACCGACTCATCAAGTCCTATATTGCGAGCGACCGACTGTCCGCAATTACGGTCACTCTGAAAAACATGAAAACGCGAATCGACCGACACAATATCACGACACACTTCAAGGGTGTTATCATCAGAGCCATCATCAACCAAAAGCACTTCAAAATCGGCATATGTCTGACAGCGGATAGACTCTATACACTCTCCGACATAAAGCCCTACATTATATAAAGGGACTATGACCGATATTTCAGGACACTTTGTCATATATGACAAAGTTATATCATTAATCATTAACAGAAATATTAAATATTGATATATCTGTTATTTTTTTCTATTTTTGATGCAACTTTTCACAATGTTGATGCATCTAACAGTAAATTTCAATATATTATGAACAGATTTTTATCAACTTTAATCTGCGGTACGGCTCTGATGATGTCAGTGACCGCCAATTGCAAAACAATCAAGGCAAGCAAGAACTATGTTACAAAAAACGTGGCAGTCGAGCATTTTTCAGCAATAACGACAACATCGTCGGTCGATGTGAAGTATTCGCAATCGCCTGTCACTAAAATAGAGATCTACGCGCCTGACAATGTCATCGATTACGTTGACGTACGAGTATCCGGAAACACTCTCAAAATAGGATACAAAAAAGTATCGGGAGGCCTGTCTATTTACGGAAACAAAAAGACAGAAGTAAGGGTATCGGCTCCGATGGTAACTTCATTCAACACGGCGAGCTCAGGTGACATAGACATAAAGACACCTTTAAAAATACAAGGAGAGGTAGTATTTAATACAGGAAGCAGCGGTGACATTGATGCCGGTAACATAACATGTGAAAAACTCACTGCAAAGACAAACAGTTCGGGCGACATAGAGATTTCTTCTGTCAAATGTGTGGCTCTTAACGCATATACCGGAAGTTCGGGTGACATAGATATTAAAAACGCAGTTGCCAAAACAGTTACGGCTTCGACCAGCAGTTCAGGCGATATAAAAATATCGGGGACCTGCGATATGGCCGAATTTACGACAAGAAGCAGCGGTGACATAGATGCCGACAATCTTAAAGCCATCAACGTAAAAGCCACCACCCTATCGTCAGGCGACATATCCTGCTACGCTACAGGTAATAAAGAGATATCAAAAAACAGTTCAGGCAGCATACATTGCCGATAGACACGGCTTTCGCCGTCAAATAGCAAGCCTTTTATTCCGGTGCTTTTCCATAATTTTGCACGCCACGGAATAAAAGGCTATATTTGTGTATATAAAATCAATAATATCATGGCACGACACAACGATCTTGGAGCATGGGGCGAGAGCATAGCCCGTGAATACCTTATCACACGAGGATATACCATAATCGAACATGACAAACGCATGGGCCACTACGAAATCGACATAATAGCCTTAAAAGGCAACCGCATTATATTCATTGAAGTAAAAACGCGACTCGCCGGCTCTTTTGACCCCCTCGAGGCTATAACCACAAAGAAAATAAGCAACATATGCAGAGCTGCCGACTCATTTGTCAAACAATATAATTATCCACATGAAGTGCAGTTTGACATAATAGCCATAACCGGCTCCCCCGACACTTCATGTGAAATAGAACATATACCCGACGCTTTCGTGCCACCGCTTGGCGGCTACAGATGAGCATCGCGACAATAAAACCGGTCAGTTAACCTTTCGTTTACGCGCCGACGGATCAGGCTCCTTCAACAGAGCCTCCATTTCCGGCGGTATGTTGAATATATCATCTTTATCCTTCGGCCGCAAAGCCTCGTACCATTGAAAGTTAGGCAGATGAAATATTGATTTCTTGGCAAGATACAACGGCGTGACGGTACCCGGCGATTCAGGCCACATTTTTATCTTCTGCACCGTACCGTCCTCTTTATTGAAATTAGCTTTCAGAAAGCTGCTCTCTGCGCTTACAATCTTATTAAAGGTGGAGTCTTTCTCCTCAGGCAATGATATTACCTCCACATTTCCATTTACGTCAAGCTCACTCATCATGCCATCGGCAAAACGGGCTATCATCTCCTTTCCCGAAATCTGATTGCAAAACTCTTCATCAAGATGCTCGGCAACAAAACCAAAGTCGGGCAACTTGGCCCAGTCTGCGGTAGAATCATTAAAATGAACCATTATTATATTGCCAAAAACCTGACGGGCTTCATTCCATACTATAGGATGACGATGCATGTACAACGTCGAGTCACGCTCCAAAAAACTCAAAGAGTCACAAAGGCCCTGAATATCGACACGCCAGAATCTCACACGCGGATATACAGCCACGATATGGGTTGTGTCTTCAAGCAGAAATGTACGTATGGTGTCGCCATGCATGTATAACGTATCGCCACGACTGTATTCAAGTATTCTGGCATGACCTGTGGCAAACGAGCTGTCCTGTTCCTGATAGTAACAGCCGTAATCGCCCTCAAGCATGGACTGCCTTACCGAGTCGGTTAATACCATCTTTCCCCATGCTTCTCCGAAAGCGGCTACATGATCATAGAAAATCGTATCGCCGGTAAGAGTCGACCCGCCGTTTGACACGACAAGCGAACGGTCATACAACTCCGACACCTCCGACTCGGTATCATACCAGCCGTTGCTCGAATACACGGTGCCACTATCGGTCTCTATCACCGTAGGGCTGACAATATTGGCGATATGGGTGTCGGTATTATAGCGCAACAGATCGGTCGACATTCTGAAGTCTTTCTTATTAAGGTCCTGAAGCACCACATTGTTACGAAACTCGGCCTCTTTGGTGTCGGGGCTATATTCTCCATAGCCTGAGCTAAGACGGTTTTCAACATCGGTTATAGTACCGTTATTGTCGTAATAGCCGAGATTGTTGGCCACGTCATAATAGAATATATATGTCTCGAGAGTCACATCCCTATTTATAAGGCGCACCGGACTGGCGCCCTCGCCATAAAAGGTGGCAAACTCCGCCGCACCATCATAATCAAGTTCGTCGGCATATACAAACAGGGTGTCGCCCTGCTCCATCCTGACATTACCGAACGCTTCAAGCGAACCGCTTCCCTCATAGAAGTTGGCGCTGTCGCAATACATGTACATGCCTCCCTTACGAAACATGACATTGCCTGTAACCATCTGAAACTCGGTACTCACTTTTTCATCCATCCATAACCGGTCGGCTCGCTCAAGAAATACCCTACCCTGTTGATTTCGATCAGCCAGAGGAATAACAGGCTTTATAGGTATGCGCTTGGCTCGCTCCGATACAGAATGGTTAGGTGTGTTATCCACCGGAAAGCCAAACAACACTGACGGGACAAGAACACCCAAAAGGCACAGGACGACAAAATATCGCCTATGCCTTAACGTATTTTTATTATCGTGAAAGATATCTTTCATCAATTGCTCTTTTTGATCCAACCTTCATGCTTGAAGTCACAGTCGCGCCAACCGTCCTCAATGCGCACATAAGTGTCTTTTATTTTCTTTTCAATCCACTCCGACACCATCTTCTCTTTTATAGAGTTTTCATACATACCTTTTATCATCTGGTAGTCATCGCTAAGGTTGGCCCTATGTCCTTCTATTCGGTTAGTCAGTTTCACAATAGCCACGATATCGCGGTTGCGTTTGGGTTCTTTCATTATAAACGGCTTTGACAGTTCACCGACACTCATGGTATTGACAGCCTTGCTGACCTCCTGCGGAAGATCGGCCATCTCGAAGCGAGTCGTGCCGTTATTATCATTCACCATAACACCTCTGCTGTTGCGAGTGTCCTTGTCCTGCGACACATAAGGCACAGCCTCCTCAAAAGTATACTTTTCACCCATAATCTCCGACCTCACGGTGTCAAGACGATGAAGGGCCTCGGTAAGATCCTTGTCGGTAACCTTTGGACGCATCAATATATGGCGCGTATTTATACGGTCGCCACGCTTCTCTATAAGCTGGATGATATGATAGCCAAATTGCGTTTCCACAATCTTGGACACTTTCTTGGGGTCGTTAAGGTTGAACGCGACCGCCGCATATTCGGGTTCAAGATGGCCGCGCCCCATGAAGCCAACCTCTCCGCCACGCATTGATGTACCGGGGTCCTGCGAGTAAAAAATAGCCTGTGTTGAGAACTCGGTCTCACCCTTGTTGACCTTATCGGCAATGTCACGCAGACGAGACTTAACCTCGTCAATCTCTTCTCTCGGAATAACCGGGTTCAAGGTCATAATCTGCACTTCGACCTGCAACGGCACAAACGGTATACTGTCGGCAGGCAACTGCGAGAAGTACTTACGTACATCCGAAGGAGTTATTTTCAGGTCCTTTGTCAGCGAATTCTGCACCTCTCTCACCTTATAAGTGTTACGTATAGCGTCGACCATTGTCTCGCGTATCTCCGGCATGGGACGGCGGTAAAATTGCTCAACCTTCTCCTGAGTGCCGAGATTGGTTATCATATAATTGATACGTCGGTCCACCTCCTGCATGACCATGGCATCCTGCACGGTCACGGAGTCAAGTTCGGCCTGATGCAAAAACAATTTTTCTATGGCAAGCTGCTCGGGAATGACACAATACGGATTGCCGTCAATCTCATTGTGTTCATAGAGCATAGTCTGGTACATCTCTTCCACTTCCGATTTGTAGATAGGTTCGTCGCCTATCCACCACACCACTTCTTCAACGATATTGTTTTGCGCCATAGACGCCATTGTCATTCCGGCGAAAGCGCATAATGTGATTGCTCTGGTTAGTTTCACTTTATTATTCTGTTATTGTATTATTTTCAATCATTTATATTCCGAGGTCAACATTCACTTTGACATCGCCCGACTTCACTCCCCTTTCAAATAAAAGCTTTCGGAGCATACGGTCATACTCCACCCTGTTCTCGTTTGCAAACAAGTCTTTTATCGACTCCTCCACAAGTTCAAACGGAGCTTCACTGCCTGAAGGAAGATACTCGGAGACACTCAATAGATATGTATACCCGTCACGTGTCATTTCAAAATTATCGTTTTTCTTCAAAAACATGTCCGGAGAACCGCCGAAATCCATCGGTATATGATTTTGGATATCATTCCAGTCTGTCCAGCGGTCACGGAAGTAATCATACTGCACTGCATCCTGCAAAGTATACTTTTCAAGTCGCTCGATATCGTCACTATTGTCAGAACAATACCACTTACGCACATCCTGCAAGCGCGGAGCATCCTGAGGCAATTTCAGGAAAATGCCCCTAACCAAGGGCTTTTTCAGAATAAAATCGCTTTTATGATTGTCATAATAAGACTTCAATGTATCGACGCTGAACCAACGACCGCCATTCTCCTCATACATGAGCCTCTTGTATTCTTTCATTATCAGGTCATTACGATACTCTTCAACCATTTTGTCGATTTTTTCAGTACCTGATATGTTTCGGACCGCAATCTCGCTTACGAGACGACTGTCAATCCACTGTTTTATATATGCTCGACAAAACAGCACACTGTCTTCAGATGAAAGCCCCAAAGGAGTGTTGTCGCGCAAATCATCGACAGTAAGCATAGACGTTCCGACAGAAGCAAGTACATCACCGTCAGCCACAGCGCCCCCGCTGCCACATGCGGTGACAGACAGTGACGAAAGCATAAATGCAATGTACTTTAATGAAATCATGTACAGTCATTATGATAATTACGTGCCAAATTTACGAAATTTTCAGCTAACGATGTATGTTTAATATAATTTTAATAAGTTTTTATATATTAAAATACAGACATGGCGGTCCGGTATCTATCCGTCCGCCATGTCTGTATCATATTTATGCTTCGTTCAATCAGTTGGAAGATGCGCTGTAGTTAGGCGCTTCGCTGGTTATAGCCACATCATGGGGATGACTTTCGGCAACTCCGGCATTGGTGATGCGGGTAAACTTGGCACTATGCAGCTTCTTTATATTCTCGGCTCCGCAATATCCCATACCGGCACGAAGGCCACCAAGCATCTGATAGGTCACTTCATAAATAGACCCCTTGAACGGCACACGGGCAGCTATACCTTCAGGCACAAGTTTGCGCGTATCGGTTTCACCGGCTTGAAAATAACGGTCTTTCGAACCCTTCTCCATAGCTTCAAGCGATCCCATACCACGATAAGCCTTATACTTGCGGCCGTTATATATGATGGTATCGCCGGGTGACTCCTCGACACCTGCCAGCATGCCTCCGAGCATAACGCAATAAGCACCGGCAGCAAGAGCTTTCACAATATCACCGGAGTAACGTATGCCTCCGTCTGCGATAAGGGGCACATCTGTGTCGGCAAGAGCCTTTGCCACATCATATACGGCAGACAGCTGCGGCACACCTACTCCGGCTATGACACGTGTGGTGCATATGGAACCCGGACCTATGCCTACTTTAACTCCGTCGGCACCATTGTCTACAAGGTAACGAGCAGCCTCACCAGTGGCTATATTCCCGACAACGACATCTATTTCAGGATATTTGTCTTTTACACTCTTCAATACTCCGACCACGCCTTTGGAGTGACCATGCGCGGTGTCTATGACTATAGCATCGACACCGGCAGCGACAAGAGCATCCACACGGTCCATGACATCGGGAGTGACACCGACGCCGGCCGCCACGCGCAAACGTCCGAGTTTATCCTTACATGCGTTAGGTTTGTCCTTGGCCTTTGTTATATCCTTATATGTCACGAGCCCTACAAGACGTCCGTCATTGTCTACTACAGGCAATTTTTCAATTTTATGCTCCTGAAGTATCGAAGCGGCCTCGTCAAGATTGGTCGATTGAGTGGTCGTCACAAGATTTTCCGAAGTCATCACTTCATCAACCAGACGGCTCATATCACGTTCGAAACGAAGATCTCGGTTTGTCACGATACCTACAAGCTTGCGGTCATCGTCAACAACGGGTATACCGCCGATATGATACTCCTCCATCATAGCCAACGCATCTTTGACCGTACTGCCACGCTTGATAGTCACCGGATCGTAAATCATGCCGTTTTCGGCACGCTTTACGGCATGCACCTGACGGGCCTGCTCTGCGATAGACATATTTTTGTGGATTACGCCTATGCCGCCTTCACGGGCTATGGCAATTGCAAGACGTGCTTCTGTTACAGTATCCATCGCTGCCGATACAAGAGGCACGTTTAATGTAATGTTGCGTGAAAACTTGGTGGTAAGATCGACACTCCGCGGAAGAACTTCGGAATAAGCCGGAATAAGGAGGACATCATCAAAGGTGAGTCCATCCATCTTTACTCTATCTGCAATAAACGACATAAGTTGAAAAATTTATTGCGCACAAAGTTAAGACTTTTTTCACATAAATAAAAATATTAGAGCCTCCACAATAAAATTTTTGACTATTTATTCATAGAATCCATCTCTAATCACGACAGACAAGTCAAAACACCGACAAAAGATAATTGCTTATAGCTCTTCTTACTTCAGCTCCTCTACATGTAAATCCATTGACCATTATCACTACGGCATGTGTAGGCCGGCCGCCGGAGTCAAGTTTATATCCTGCATAACACAGTACGCCCGACATACTACCCGATTTGAGAGCAAGACGTCCTGTCAACCGAGTTTTCGCGAGAAGACTTCTTACAGTACCCTCTTTACCTACTATAGGAAAGAGTTTTTTATAAACTCCCGCATTTTTGCCTTTGCCCATCACAGTAAGCATACGGGCCAGAAACGCGGGCGACAGACGATTGGTAACCGCCAAACCGCTACCGTCGGCAATTTTCATACCCGAAAGATTGAGACCGAGAGCTTCAAGACATCGTTTTTCCACAGCCAACGCACAATCGACCGAGTGGTCATCGCCCGACAAAGTCAGTGCACGCAGCATGCCTTCGGCATATAGATTATCGCTCTTGAACATCATTGCACGCAAGATATCGTCACACGAAGGCGACTTCCATAACATCGGAGACTCCGATATCAATTCATCAGTTTCAATCGGCTCCTCGCTACACCCGACACCACTATCAGCCAGAGCATCGACAAAAACATCTCGAAATACCATATGAGGATAAGGCATAGAATACCTCGAGCTATAACTTTCACCAGTTATATTGCCGTAAACATACAATCTATATGAATCCTCGCCACGCATCGCCATGACATTGCCACGGCTGCCCTTTCTGACATCGCACACTACCTCAAGACCGTCAATCTTGGGTGACAACGACTCGACACCCTCTGATGACACTTTCATAGAAAAACTGTTGTCGTGCCAGTTAAATCCGTACAATCCCGCACCGTACTCCCATGCAATGTCTTCAAGCAACCAATAAGGCGACACCCCCAGCGAGGGATAAATATCCGGCACCACGATCACATCGCCAGCTATCGAGTCGATGCCTTGACCGCGAATCCACTCCACAGCTGCATCGATGAAGCGGGAAGGGCTGCCTATATGACGCGACCCAAGTGTAGGATCACCACCTCCGGTGACCACGACATTGCCGTCAAGCACATTGTTTTCAATATGGCCGTATGCACTGACAACCGTAGTAAAAGGGCTTTCCGAAGGATTGAGCGATTCCACAACAGCAGCCGAAGTAATACATTTCATAACCGAAGCGGGTATAAACACTTTCTCTGCATTATGGCTGATGACAGTTTTGCCAGTAGCAAGATCAACGATACAGACACCAATCGTAGCAGCCTCGCTACCGGAAAATCTAACAGTGTTTTGTGCCCACATAAACGACAACCAAAACAGGGCACATAGTGACAGAATCAACTTTTTCATGCTGCAAAATTACAATTTAACTACATATTTTATTCATTTTAATATGATTTATTGTTTGTATATTAAGGAAAATGCGTAATTTCGCACAAATTATTCTCATTTGTGCAATTATGGTATTAAAGACCCGCGAAAAACTGATCGACGTTGCCCGCCAACTCTTTGCCCACAAAGGCATAGAGAATACCACCATGAGCGACATCGCCAACGCATCATACAAGGGCAGACGCACAATATACACCTATTTTAAGAACAAGCGTGAAATCTACAATGCCGTAATTGAAAAAGAGAGCGAGATGCTTGTGGCAAGGTTGCGCGAGGTCGTATCGGCCGATGCATCACCCACCGACAAGCTTATGAAGTTCATTGACCTGCGTATCGATGTGGTAGCCGAGAGCGTAGCCCGTCATCATGACAATACGGTATTGCGGTCACTGCTCATACGCGAGTTCAAACGCATGGAACGCATAAGAAACCTCGCTATCGAAAAAGAACTTGAGATGCTGCGCGGCATAATGACCGAAGGTGTTGACAAAGGCGACTTCGACCCGGAGAAGACCACAGGAGTCTATTCTGCCATGATTATGCTTTTTCAAGGCATCGAACTGTCCTACATGCGCAACAATTTCTCGCAATTCGGCATAGAGCCGCAACAAATGAGACAATACATAAAACAATACGTACTGTCAGGAATAAAAAAACATTAAATATAACAACATGTATATCAACGCTACCGGCTATTATGTGCCGACCGAGAGGGTCGACAATGATTATTTCAAAGATGTGAACGGACTTACCGATGACTGGATTTACAAACGCACCGGCATAAAATCGCGCTCTAAAGCAGCCGAAGGCGAAGGCCACAATTCAATGGGCCTTGCAGCCATCGACAATGCAATAAAGACCATACCCTATGACATAAAGGACGTAGATCTTATTGTATCGGCATCTTATTCACCCTATGATACCGTAGCCACACTTGCCCATATAGCTCAGCAGAAGTATGATATCGCCGGGGCAAAGGCCATATACGTATCAGCGGCATGCTCGTCATTTGTAAACGGCCTTGAAATTATTGAAACATACTTCAAAGCAGGCAAAGCAAAGAAAGCTCTTATCATATGCTCGGAGCACAATACATATTACTCCAACGAGAGCGACCCCAAAAGCGGTCACCTGTGGGGTGACGCCGCCGTGGCCTATTTTCTGTCGGCCGACAAGGTGGCTGACAGCGACGTAGAAATCAAAGAAGTCTACACATGCGGACTCGGAAATGTAGGCAAAGGTCCTGAAGGCGTGACTCTGCGCCCAAAAGAAGGAGGCATCGAGATGCCCGACGGACGCGATGTGTTTGTCAATGCATGCTATAACATGATCAACGCCCTCGGACACGCTACTGCTCCCCACGGCATCAAGCCTGAAGAACTCGACTATATCATAACCCATCAGGCCAACAAACGCATCGTTGCACAAGTAGCTCACCAGCTTGGATTAAATGATGACAAATTCCTGAACAACATCGAGGAGCTCGGCAACACAGGCTCAGCAAGCTGCGCCTTGGTATTCGCACAAAACCGCGGCAAGTTTAATAAAGGTGAAAAAATAGGCCTAACCGTCTTCGGCGGCGGATATTCATGCGGTGCATTTTTGGTAGAGATATAATAATTACATACCTTTGTAACTGACATTAATCCAATATCAAAGTATATATGAAATTACTTGAAGGAAAAACCGCGCTCATCACCGGTGCAGCCCGCGGTATAGGAAAAGCGCTTGCGCTTCGTTTTGCCCAAGAGGGCGCCAACATAGCTTTTACCGACCTCGTCATTGATGAAAACGGCAAAGCCACTGAAAAAGAGATTGAAGCTCTTGGAGTAAAAGTAAAAGGATACGCCTCCAACGCCGCTGACTTCAACCAGACTAAAGAAGTTGTGGAAGAAGTAAAGAAAGACTTCGGATCAATCGATATACTCGTAAATAACGCAGGTATCACCAAAGACGGGCTCATGATGCGTATGACCGAAGCCCAGTGGGATGCAGTCATCGCCGTCAATCTAAAGAGTGCGTTCAACTTCATCAATGCAGTTCTGCCCATTATGTTGCGTCAGCGCGGCGGCTCTATTATAAACATGGCTTCGGTAGTAGGTGTGCACGGCAATGCCGGCCAGTCCAACTATGCCGCATCAAAGGCCGGACTTATCGCCCTTGCCAAGTCAATAGCTCAGGAAGTAGGCTCACGCGGTATACGTGCCAACGCTATCGCTCCGGGCTTCATCGAGACAGCCATGACAGCCGCTCTTCCCGACGATGTACGCGCCGAATGGGTCAAGAAGATACCACTGCGTCGCGGCGGACAAGTAAACGATATCGCCGACGTAGCCGTATTCCTTGCATCTGACATGTCAAGCTACGTGACCGGTCAGGTAATACAAGTCGACGGTGGCATGAACATGTAATATTGATTTTCAAAACCTCATCATAAAAGCATCATCATGGCCTCTCGGGCTTTGATGATGCTTTTGCCTGATTCAAATGCTAACTTACAATACACAATTAAAAAAGCTCGTACTGCCGGAGTACGGCCGCAATATCCAGCAGATGGTAGACTACTGCGTCACCATACCCGACAAAGAAGAGCGCACAGTGTGTGCCTACTCGATAATAAACTCAATGGGCAATCTGTTTCCGCAGTTGCGCGATGTCGATGACTTCAAGCACAAACTATGGGATCATCTTGCCATAATGTCAGATTTCAAACTTGACATTGACTACCCCTGCGAAATCATAAAACCGGAAAGCCTCGAAAGCCGGCCAGAACCGCTCAGCTACCGTCCGTCAAACATGAGGCTGCGGCATTACGGCAAATACATCGAGCTGATGATAGCAAAAGCCGCAACGATGGAAAACGGCGAAGAACGTGACGTGCTCGTATCGCTCATAGCCAATCACATGAAAAAAATGATGCTCGCAGTAAATCCCGACGGAGTGGACGACGCCCGCATACTCAACGACCTCGCTGTATATAGCCACGGAGCCATCAGGCTTGACCCGGCCGAGTATCATCTGTATGAGTTCAAAACAGTGCCGGCACCGGCCACATCAAAAAAGAAAAAGAAAAAATAGTCCATCCCCGATTATCATATCGCATCACCCCATGAGCACATTTATTGTTGAAGGCGGCCATCCGCTTCACGGCGAAATCACTCCGCAAGGAGCCAAAAACGAGGCTCTGCAAGTTTTGTGTGCAGTACTGCTCACTCCTGAACGTGTCGTAATAGAAAATCTGCCCGATATACTTGACATAAACAACCTTATATCGATGCTTGGAGATCTCGGAGTAAAGGTGGAGAAACTTGAACCTCACACTTATGCCTTTCAGTCCGACTCGATAAACATAGACTATCTAAGCACACCCGAATATATAAAAAAATCGGCATCGTTACGAGGCTCGGTTATGTTTGCAGGTCCGCTCGTGGCCCGGTTCGGTTATGCCGTACTGTCAAAGCCCGGAGGCGACAAGATAGGCCGTCGACGCCTCGATACCCACTTCATCGGCATAAACAAGCTGGGCGCAGACTTCGACTACAATCCCGAAAGGCATGCTTATGAAATACATGCCGGAAGCGGATTGAAAGGCACATACATGTTGCTCGACGAAGCATCGGTTACCGGCACAGCCAATATCATAATGGCGGCCGTACTTGCCGAAGGGGTGACGACAATATACAACGCAGCCTGCGAGCCATACCTTCAGCAACTCTGCAAAATGCTCGTTTCAATGGGCGCCAAAATCGAAGGGATAGGCTCCAATCTGCTTACCATAACCGGTGTGACATCGCTCCACGGGACCACCCATCGGCTCCTACCCGACATGATCGAGGTAGGTAGTTTTATAGGAATGGCAGCCATGACAGGAAGCGATATAACACTGAAAAATGTCAGCTACGGCGATTTGGGCATTATGCCCGACAGTTTCAAGCGACTCGGTATAGAACTTCAGCTATCGGGCGATGACATAATAATCCCGGCACGTGACTGTTATGAAATAGAGACATTCATGGACGGCTCCATAATGACATTTGCCGATGCTCCATGGCCGGGGCTGTCACCCGACCTGCTAAGCGTATTTCTCGTAGTTGCCACTCAAGCCCGCGGAAGCGTGCTTATACACCAGAAGATGTTTGAAAGCCGCCTGTTTTTTGTTGACAAACTTATTGACATGGGTGCCCAAATAATACTGTGCGACCCACACCGTGCCGCAGTGATTGGCTCGGGACGCCTGCATTCCCTACGTGCCACCAATATGGTGTCGCCCGACATACGCGCCGGTATAGCCATGCTCATAGCAGCCATGAGTGCCCGTGGCACAAGCAGCATCCACAACATCGACCAGATAGACCGCGGCTATGAAAATATAGACAAGCGCCTGAATGAAATCGGAGCCCATATAATGAGAGTGTCAAACTAAAAACCGGGACAGGAATGATACTGAAAGAGGAACTTACGGAAATAGGCCGTTTCGGAAAGCCGCATGGAATTCAAGGCGAAATAAATGCCACTGTCGATGATGATGTCGACGTAGATGCAATCAATAGGATAGTTGTAAATATTGACGGCATATATGTACCCTTCTTCATAAGATCTATACGCGTAAAACGTCTTGACTCTGTCATAATAGGTATCGATGACATAAACAACGAGGATCAGGCGGCACGCTTCACTAATCTTGACATATATGCGCTTATAAGCGACAATATCAGAGAAGTGCCTAACAATGACGATGACGGCTTCTATGCCGCTGACCTTATCGGCTACACAATTGTGCACGCTGACGGTCGTCCTGTAGGCAAAATAACAGATATAAACGACTCGACTGAAAACGCGCTCTTTATCATACAGTCGCCCGACGGCACTGACAAATACATACCTATAGCCGATGAACTTATCGATGAGATCAACCCCGAGAATCGGTACATAACAATGACCCTTCCCGAAGGTCTTCTCGACCTATAATTTAATTAACAACAGATGCTATAAAAGCGATTGATGATTGTCAATCCCAAAGCCGGTCGCGTATCGCAAAACGCGGACGGTGCTTTACTTCGTTGAATATCTTGCCGATATATTCGCCAACCACACCTATGCTCATGAGTATAAGACTGCCGAGAAACCACACCGAAAGCATGATGGAAGTCCATCCGTCTATAGTCGAATGGGCGAAATAGGACGAAAAGATATATATAGCCACAAGCACATCGATGAGCAGCAGCACGAGCCCCACTACAAATATGATGCGTATCGGTTTGGCCGAAAACGATGTTATACCGTCAATAGAGAAGCTGAGCATCTTGGCAAGCGGATATTTGGACTCTCCGGCCACTCGTTCATGACGCTCGTAAGTCACAACAGCCGTATCAAGACCGATCTGCGGCACTATACCGCGCAAAAACAGATTGCTCTCACCATACTCGCCCAGCAGTTCGAGTGCACGCCGACTCATCAGACGGTAGTCGGCATGGTCATAAACCGTATCAAGCCCCATGCGGTGTTGCAAAGAATAAAATGCATGAGCCGTAGTACGTTTAAACCACGTATCTGTAGCCCGGCTCGACCTTACGCCGTAAACAATCTCCTTACCTTGGACAAACAGTTTTACCATTTCCACAATGGCTTCAGGATCGTCCTGAAGGTCGGCATCTATAGACACAGCCGCGTCACAGAGGTCCTTGACAGCCATAAGACCGGCAAGCAACGCATACTGGTGGCCCCGGTTATGGGCCAGCGATATGCCCTTAAGCCGCTTGTCGTCGGCATGAAGCCGCTCAATAACGCCCCATGTGTCATCACGGCTGCCGTCGTTGCTGCACAAAATGTAGCTGTCGGGCGACACAAGTCCGTCAGCCGACATACGGTCTAAAAGTCCGAGGAGCCGCGCTACCGAAATAGGCAGCGCGGCTTCCTCGTTGTAACATGGCACCACTATGGCGATTACGGGTAGCGACACGGCAATAAAGTATTAATAGTTACGTGCGAATATCACGCGACGAGCCGAGGGCTTGCCGGTGACCATACAGAATCCGGGAGTATCATCGCCGTCAAGAGGCACACATCGTATAGTGGCCTTGGTCTCGGCCTTGACCTTCTCCTCGGTCTCGGTAGTACCGTCCCAATGGGCGAGGATAAATCCACCCTTCTCAATCTCGACCTTGAACTCTTCATAGCTGTCCACAGTACGGGTCATCGACTCGCGGTGACGCAGAGCCTTCTGATAAATATTGTTCTGTATATCCTCAAGCAGGTTCTGCACGAATGCGGCTATGCCTTCGAGAGGCTCGACTTGCTTCTCGAGAGTGTCGCGGCGCATGACCTCGACAGTGCCGTTTTCGATGTCGCGCGCACCGATGGCAAGACGCACGGGCACACCTTTGAGTTCATAGTCAGCAAACTTGAAGCCGGGACGACGGTTTTCGGCGTCATCATACTTGACACTTATGCCGAGAGCCTTGAGCTGATTCACTATAGGCTCCACCACCTTGCTTATTTCGGCGAGCTGCTCGCTGTTCTTGTATATAGGCACAATCACCACCTGTATCGGAGCCAAGTGAGGAGGCAACACGAGTCCGTTGTCATCGGAGTGAGTCATGATAAGAGCCCCCATAAGACGTGTCGATACACCCCAAGAGTTGGCCCACACATATTCGGGTTGATTATCCTTGTTGATGAATGTAACGTCAAACGCCTTGGCGAAGTTCTGTCCGAGATTGTGCGACGTACCTGACTGGAGTGCCTTTCCGTCCTGCATCATAGCCTCTATGGTATAGGTGTTGAGCGCGCCGGCAAAACGTTCGTTGGCCGACTTGACACCCTTTATGACCGGCATGGCCATGTACTTTTCGGCGAAGTCAGCATACAGATTGATCATCTGCACCGTGCGGGCTTCCGACTCCTCGGCAGTGGCATGGGCGCAGTGGCCTTCCTGCCACAGAAACTCGGCCGTGCGCAGAAACATACGGGTGCGCATCTCCCAGCGCATCACGTTGGCCCACTGGTTGCACAACACGGGCAGATCACGATAACTGTGTATCCAGTTCTTATATGTTCCCCATATGATGGTCTCCGACGTCGGACGCACTATAAGCTCCTCTTCGAGGCGCGCGTCGGGGTCAACGATAACGCCGTTGCCGTTGGGGTCGTTTTTCAGACGGTAGTGGGTAACTACGGCACACTCTTTGGCAAAGCCTTCGACATGCTCGGCCTCGCGGCATAAAAACGACTTCGGTATCAGAAGCGGGAAATAGGCGTTCTGCACTCCCGTCTCCTTAAACATACGGTCGAGTGTCTGCTGCATCTTCTCCCATATAGCATAGCCGTAGGGCTTGATCACCATACAGCCGCGCACCGCGCTCTGCTCGGCCAGATCGGCCTTTACCACCAGTTCGTTATACCACTTCGAATAGTCCTCACTGCGTTTGGTGAGGTCTTTTAGTTCTTTTGCCATAGCAAAATCCTGTATTTATGTTGTGTAATTTAATTTAACGGCACAAAATTAGATAAAAAACCTCATACCCACAACTTCTTATATCCTCTTTTTAGACTGTATATCGAGCCTGAGGCGAAGCCCAAAAGTACATAGCTCGACAATAGGCTGGCATAGGTGACGTACTGTCACCTATGCCAGCCTACACGATCTCCGTACATTGAGCTATCGGCCATGTTCAGGCAACAGCTCAAAGGCAGTGGCCGAGAGCCATGTGCCGTCCCACGTCGTTGACACCACGTCGTTGGTCACACCGTAGGTAAGAACACTGTCGGCACCCACCTTTATGCCGTTGACAGCCACACGCGACCATCCGTAACCTTTGCTGCGATTCACCCTGACAAGCGCACTAAGGCGGCCGCGGTCAGGAAGCACGACCGAGTCGGGCACTTCAAGAGCTTTTTTAGCATCGGCCCATACAGAGCCTCCCTTGTTGCCACACACCGGCACATCGACAGCATAACGTTTATCCGCGCCATTCACGGCAAAGACCTCGCAACCATTGCCGTCAGTACGTGCCACGGCCTGCAATGTATAAATTCCGGGCGCCACTTTCACTGTACGCACCACCTCATAGGTCATATCGCCCGATTTGTTGTAGGCATCAAGATAGAAGCGCTCTTTGTTGCCGGAATAGTGCTCGCCCGACATCATGTAGTGAGCGTCAAGATTGCGGTTCTTGACCGCTCTCCACCCCTGCTCTTCAAGAAGTTTAAGCTGTTCGCGATTGCGATTTTCATTAATCTGCTCACGACGCTTCTTTTGGTCCTCGGCAAGCTTTCTTTGTTTCTCTCTACGCTCTTCGCGCTGCTCTACACGCATTCTATTCAGTTCCAATCTATTTACACGCATTATATGCGCTATCTGGACCCATGAACCGATAGACAGCACCACCGCCACTACCCATGCTATGACACAACCCAAAATCACCGGTGTCGATATGGCTATAACCCGCTTCATAGACCGCATGAACACATAGACACCGAAACCTACCGTCAACGCAAGCGCCACAACCATCGATATGCAGCACAACCATAGCAATGGCAACGGGCACACAGACATCATCTGCCCAAGTTCGGTATCTTTAATACCGACATTACCGATAGAAGAAAGCAGATACCAGCATATATACACAAGGAGTCCTATCAAAATCACGGCACTTATAAGCAGCACCACTGCTCCCGACACATAAAGAAACGACTTAAACAAAAAGCTCACCATACGGCCAAAACCATCGATAAACGTACGGCCTCCCGCATTATCACCGGTCGGTGTGTCATTCAGTATCTCATCACGCAGATTATCGATATTGACAGGTTCACCGCGCATTTCAAGACGCTGTGCGGGGGTATCGGCCGCGGGTATGGCAGCCCAACATACTATATACAGCGTCATAATAAACAGAAACGGCGGCACAAAAACAGGTAGCGCAAGGATTCCGGTCAGAGTCATTAACGCCAAGATAATTACAAGCAGTCGAAGCCACTTGGGATTCACACCTATATAATATCCAAGTCCGGCAAGCACACCACCGAGTATTTTGTGCTCGACGTCGCGATACAATTTTTTAACTGCCCTGACAGGCACCTCAGGCATACCATACTCTTCACCTGCATCAGCCCCGGACGACGGCTCTGTACGGGCATCGTCATCATACACTCCACCAAGTTCCTCGGGGCTGCCTATACGGTTTATTATATACTGCACGTCCTCGATAGTGACAGGCGTGTTGTTTCCGCCATGGAGCTCCCCCATCAGCTCGGCGGCCCTTGACTCTATATCATCGGCAATCTCTTTCCCTCCCTCTTGTCGCGAGAAATAAGCCCGCATATTGTCAAGATATCTCTTAAGCAATTCATAAGCATCTTCGTCTATAGGATATAATACACCCGATATGTTGACTGCTATATTCTTTTTCATAATTCTATATTGATTTAATGGTTATGACTTAATAAGATTTACTGTGGCTACAAGCGAGGCCCATGCACTGTCGAGTTGTTCGAGAAACGCCGCCCCGCTCTCGGTCAGCAGATAATATTTGCGTGGCGGCCCCTGCGTGGACTCCCGCCACTCGTAGCTTAACAGGCCGTCATTTTTCAACCGCGTAAGAAGCGGATAGAGCGTGCCCTCGACTACGATAAGCTCGGCGGCTTTCAGCCGGGCAATTATGTCAGAAGCGTAACACGACTCTTTACGCAGCAGAAGCATGACACAATACTCAAGCATACCCTTGCGCATCTGTGATTTTGCATTGTCGACATTCATTGTGATAATACTGTTTATTGGTTGACATCGCAAAGGTATGTATAATTATTGTACTATGCAATACATAGTACCTTATATTTTCCTGTATTTTTTATCTTTTCGACAAATCATTTGTTATATTTGCCTAACGTAACTATATTTGCATCCTATTGATGCCTAAAATACACCAAAATTCATCACACATAATATAATAATGTATAAACTACTCCTTGTCTGCCTGATTTTGTTTGGAATATCTTTAGCTGCATGCCACCGCCAATCGGCCGTGGCGTCCATGCTCTCGTCGGCCGACTCCCTTATGGACCGGCGACCCGACTCCTCACTGGCCGTACTTGAAAACATACCGCCCGTCTTATTGACCGAAAAGGACGAGCAGGCACATTATGCCCTGCTGCTCACTAAAGCCCGACATAAAAACTACATTGACGAGACCGATGACTCACTCATAAACATAGCACTCAAATACTACCGCCGACACAGCTCCGACAGCCTGCTTATGCAAAGTCTGTTTTACAAAGCAACAATACTATACAACTCTGCCAACTATCCAAAGGCAATCATATCGGCCACAAAGGCCGAAGACATCGCACGTGAGCTAAACGACAACTACTGGATAGCCCGCACATGCGAACTAATAGCCGACATCTACTCCATGACATACTACTTTGATGAAGATATAATATATCGAAAATCTGCAGCACATTACTATAACCTATCAAAAAGGACGACCAATAACCGTTACGCATTGTTGGGATTAGCATCAGGGTATTGCAATAACTATGATATGGATTCGGCGCTTAAACTAATTGACAGTTTAGAGACCGAAATAAGCACTGAACCAGTAGATTCCGGACTCCTTGTGGAATGCATTAATACAATCATACATCTGTCGCTCAAAAATTCCGATTACGCCAATGCCCGTACTCAACTTGCAAGATTGGAGACACTTCATGATTATTACACCCCTGACGCTTACTATTATGTCTACAAAGCTGACATTGATTTGGCTTTTGGCAACACCGACAGCATAATTAATTTTTTAAGAAAAGCAGAAGAATTAGTCACGGATATATCAGAAAAAGCCGCTGTTAGAACTTCTTTAATAAGATATTTAGAACAAAAAGGCCGATACCACGATGCCCTTACACAAACCGACAGTATTCTTGCGATGCAAAATAAAAGTGTTTATAACATGCTTAAACAATCTGTAATTGCAGCTCAACGCGATGCGTATAACATCCAGTCGGCAAAAGAGAAATTACGAGGACACCAGATGAAAAATCTCATTATTTTCACCTTAATAACCAGCCTCATACTGATAACAACCACAATTTACTTTTATCGGATGAAGATAAAAGTAAAAAATCTTGAGATTGACGAAAGGATGAATGATATCTTAATTCTATCAAATAAAATTCAACTTAAAGAACAAGAGAATCTTAGACTAACCTCCACATTGGCAGATAGTATTAACGCGGAACAAAGAAACCATGAACATCATGAAAATTTAAGAATGATATTATTTAGAGAGCAATGGAAAACAATCAATACGTTATGTTATGACTACTTTGAGAAAAAGGATTGCGAAAAAACAAAACAGACCATAGTAGCTGATGTAGAAAAGGAAATTCGAAAACTATGCGATACTAAAACAATAGCATCAATCGAACAAAATCTAAACCAATATTTCAATAATATAATTGCCAAACTACGCAGTCAATGTCCGCAGCTAAAGTATGATGATATAAAATTCATGATCTTTCTTTACGCAGGATTCGCCCCCCGCGCAATATGCGTTTTCACCGGCATAAAGCTAAAATACTATTACAATAAACGCTCACGACTGATTGAACGTATCTCTCGTTCAAACGCTCCGGATAAAGACTGGTTTACCAAAATGACACTATAAAATTTTAATCCACTGGTATACAATACAATAGCATTCCACACCATTCAATCATCTATATCCCTCATTTTCAGCGCTTAAGACATCTGAGGAATTTCCAAAGTTCCACACGCGCATTACCAACTGTATACCAGCGCATTACATTTTAATATGAGGAACTTTTTATATCAAAATAATTACCCATTCTAAATTTGGCAGCTTAACTTTGCGATACAAATCAAGCAATTTTATGAAGTCAATAAGAATTATTCAATTACTAATCATTGTCATTCTGCTGCAACCGATGTGCATTGCAGGGACAAAAAGCGGGAACACTCGAAATGTTCATATCTATAAAAAAGATGAAAACAATACGAAGAAAAGGCCACGGGCACCTTCGCGACAATACATTACCTGTTATTATGAAAACGGGCAGATAAATATATCATTTAATATATACGAAGGAGATGCTACACTTACCATCGAAGACGAAATTAGAGGGATTTGTGATGTAACTACTTTTGACACAGCAGTACCTACAATTTACACTTTGGGAGAACTTAACGATAATTTAATACTCAGAATTGAAACAGATTACGGAAACGTATATGAAGGTTATTTAACCGAATAAACATTATCTTTTTTATTAACCAATCATTTCATTAATTATGAGAAAATTTATTTACCCATTCGCATCTATGCTTATGGTAGTCGTACTATCGGCATGCAGTAACTCACAGGATTAATTTCCCGGATTACAATAACAGACCGGTAGGGGCGCCAGTATTACGGCGCCCGCATATCCGGAAGGCCATATGTCAAGTGGATATATTGAGGACCATACAGGCACTCCAAAAGCAGTGCAGGCAAAACGGTTGCGGAAGACCATTCGGGTCGCAGCCGGGCGCCGTGGTACTGGCGCCCCTACTGACGTATACGCAACTTAACAATCGGCTTCCCTTGTTAAACCTATAATTTCCAAATCATAGGTTTTACTTTGGAACGCCGACAAGAGATGCTACTTTTGCTTCAACCAAACACTTATTTAATTTCACATTATTTTTTATGAGACCTAACTTTTCATTTATTTCAGTTTTGCTAATTGCAATGGTAACCAACATCAGCTTATCGGCACAGAGTCTTCGCTGGGGAGCTCAGACAGGAGTCAACATCAACGCACCCGACAGCGAGAACACCCGCATAGGCTTCAACGTAGGCGGCAAGACAGAGTATAATTTCCGTTCGCCGTCAAAAGGATGGCTCGTCGATGCCGAGATAAATCTGTCGTATATACCCTACGGGCAAAAGGTTTCCTATGAACATGAAACCACTCCGGGCGGAACTTGGCAACCATCAAAAACAGCCGACTTCAACAACAATACCTACTTCCTGAACCTCCCCGTCACTGCCGGCTACAGAGTGGCAGTCAGCGACAATGTGAGCATCAACATCAACGCCGGTATGTTTTTTAATGTCGGACTCTGGGGCCGTGCCAAGCTGAAATATCCCGGATTCGACATGGACGAAAGCTCGTTCAAGAAAGGCAGCGAAGGCGGCGACATGAAGCGCTTCAATTACGGAGCCATAGTAAAAGTCGGCTTGCAGTTCAAAGAGCACTACCAGCTGTCGGTGTCATACAACAACGGCTTGTCGAAACCGGGCTGCAACCACGCCATGAGCAACCGCCAGCGCATGTTCAACATATCGCTCGGCTACATTTTCTGACACAACATATAAATTTGATTCATTAAAATAGGCCATGAAGTGTTGACATGGCCTATTTTATTTATTATCTTTGACCCTGACTTAACAACACCGTATATTCAATACCAACATCATGTTTTCAAAAGATACTTACATGCAGCGCCGGGCCGAGCTAAAAGCTAAAGTGGGCTCCGGTGTACTACTGTTTATAGGCAATGACGAACAGGGACTTAATTATGAAGACAATACGTTCCGTTACCGTCAGGACTCGACGTTTCTCTACTACTTCGGTCTGTCGTTTGCAGGCCTGTCGGCCATCATCGACATAGACGAGGACAAGACGATAATATTCGGCGACGAGCTTACTATCGACAGCATAGTATGGATGGGCACCCAGCCAACTCTCCACGAAAAAGCCGAGGCTGTGGGAGTAGCCGACACCCGTCCGTCGGTTGAAATAGCGTCCTATATAGACAAGGTGGCCGAACAAGGGCGCACACTCCACTATCTGCCGCCCTACCGCGCTGAACACAAGCTCAAACTGATGGACTGGACCGGCGTGCTGCCGGCCCGTCAGGAAGGCTCAATACCGTTCATCAAAGCTGTGGCCTCACAGCGCAACATCAAAAGCCCCGAAGAAATAGTCGAAATCGAAAAAGCCTGCGATGTGACCGCCGACATGCACATCACCGCCATGAAAGTGCTGCGGCCGGGAATGTATGAATACGAAGTCGTAGCCGAAATGAACCGCGTGGCCGAGATGAACAACTGTGAACTTTCGTTTGCCACAATAGCCACAGTCAACGGCCAGACACTACACAACCACTACCACGGCAACTTAGTAGGCCCCGAGGACCTGTTTCTCATCGATGCCGGCGCCGAGCTACCCTCGGGCTACTGTGGCGACATGTCATCGACCATACCGGCAAGCAAAAAGTTCACACCTCGCCAGCGCGAGATATACCTTATACAAAACGCCATGCACCTCGCTGCAGTCAAGGCACTGCAGCCCGGCATACCCTACATGGATGTCTACGATCTGTCGGCCCGCGTGATGGTCGACGGCCTCAAACAACTCGGACTTATGAAAGGCGACACCGAAGCAGCCGTGCATGAAGGCGCCCACGCGCTCTTTTATCCCCACGGACTTGGACATCTTATGGGTCTTGACGTCCACGACATGGAAAACCTCGGTGAAGTGTGGGTCGGCTACGGAGGCAAGCCCAAAAGCACACAGTTTGGCCGCAAGAGCCAGCGCCTCGCCGTGCCGTTGCAGCCCGGCTTCACCCTCACAGTCGAGCCCGGCATATATTTCATTCCGGAACTGATTGATTTATGGCAGAGCCAAAACCGTTTCACCGACTTCATCAATTACGACAAAGTGCTTGAATACCGCGACTTCGGAGGCATCCGCAATGAGGAAAACTACCTCATTACCGACAATGGGGCGCGACGTCTCGGCAAAAAAATACCACTCACTCCCGAAGAGGTAGAGGCACTGCGGTAAAACTCAGTTTCCAGTCAAAGCCAAATCAGGCCTGCAGAAGCGCCATCATGACCGAACGGACACATTGACCGGAAACCGACCTCTTTTCTTACATGGATACGATTTATTTCACTTCAACTATAAAAGTTTGTGAGATTATGAAATAAATAACTAAATTTGCAGTCGTTTTTGACATAAAGGGCATGTTATGTCCTTATGTTACGACCGAGAATTAACAGATACATAATGATAACAATTACATTTCCCGACAAAAGCACGAGGCAATACGAGGCCGGCACCACTCCGCTTCAGGTAGCCGAAAGCATAAGCCCCCGCTTGGCGCAGGACATACTCGCAGCCACGATCAACGGCGAAGATTGGGACATAAGCCGTCCTATTGACAAAGACGCCGAAATAAAACTCTTCAAGTGGGATGACCCCGAAGGCAAGCACGCTTTCTGGCATAGTTCGGCACACCTGCTTGCCGAAGCTCTTCAGGAGTTGTTTCCCGGTGTGAAGTTCGGTATAGGCCCGGCCATCGAAAACGGTTTTTACTATGACATCGACCCCAACGGGCATAATATCACAGCAGCCGACTTCCCCAAGATCGAGGCCAAGATGCTCGAACTCGCCCAGAAAAAGGAGCCGATTGTAAGAGCCGACATCTCCAAGGCCGATGCCATGAAGCTCTTCGGCGACCGCAATGAAGAGTATAAGTGCGAGCTGATAAGCGAACTTGAAGACGGCCATATAACCACCTATACGCAAGGTGCGTTTACCGATTTGTGCCGTGGTCCGCACATAGCCAACACAGCGCCCATCAAAGCAGTCAAAATAACATCGCTTGCCGGAGCATACTGGCGCGGCGACGAAAAACGCAACCAGCTCATACGCGTGTACGGCATCACTTTCCCCAAGAAAAAGATGCTCGACGAGTATCTTGTACTGCTTGAAGAAGCCAAGAAACGCGACCACCGCAAGCTCGGCAAAGAGATGGAACTCTTCGCATTCTCGTCCAATGTCGGAGCAGGCCTCCCCTTGTGGCTTCCCAAAGGCGCGGCCCTGCGCGACCGTCTTGAGCAATTTCTGCGCAAAATACAGAAAAAATATGGTTACCTTCAGGTAATCACCCCCCATATAGGCAACAAGATGCTCTACGTGACATCAGGACACTATGCCAAATACGGCAAGGATTCGTTCCAGCCCATACACACGCCTGAAGAAGGCGAGGAGTACCTGCTCAAGCCGATGAACTGTCCTCACCACTGCGAGATATTCAGAGCCTATCCCCGCTCATACCGTGACCTGCCCATGCGACTGGCCGAATTCGGTACCGTATACCGCTACGAGCAGAGCGGAGAGCTTCACGGCCTTACCCGAGTACGAGGTTTCACTCAGGATGACGCCCACATATTCTGTGCCCCCGACCAGATCAAGGACGAGTTCCTAAAGGTGATGGACATCATATTCTACATCTTCAAGGCACTTAAGTTTGACAACTACGAAGCCCAGATATCGCTGCGCGATCCCGCACATAAGGAGAAATACATCGGCAGCGACGAAAATTGGCACCTTGCAGAACAGGCCATCATCGAAGCCTGTGCTGAAAAAGGCCTGAAAGCACGCACCGAACTCGGAGAAGCCGCTTTCTACGGCCCCAAACTCGACTTCATGGTCAAGGATGCGCTCGGACGCCGCTGGCAGCTCGGCACAATACAGGTCGACTACAACCTGCCTGAACGCTTCCAGCTCGAATACACCGGTGCTGATAACCAGAAGCATCGTCCGGTAATGATACACCGCGCACCCTTCGGCTCGCTCGAACGTTTCGTGGCAGTGCTTCTTGAGCACACAGCAGGACGATTCCCGCTTTGGCTCGCTCCCGATCAGGCAGTCGTTCTGCCCATCAGCGAGAAATTCAACGACTACGCCTATGAGGTAGCCAAACAGCTCAACACTGCTGACATACGCGCTATCGTCGATGACCGAAACGAGAAAATCGGGAAGAAAATCCGCGACAATGAGCTCAAACGCATACCGTATCTGCTTATAGTTGGAGAAAAAGAAGCCGAAAATGGTGAAATTTCTGTAAGAAAACAAGGCGAAGGTGATAAAGGTACAATGAAAATTACTACCTTTGCAGAATATTTGACTCAGGAAGTCAACAACATGATAAATCAATAACCTACCGAATGGATAACAAACCCGGAAATCAGGGGCCGCAGCGCGGCTACCCGCAGCGTAGAGGACCTCAGCAGAAAGAGAAAGATCCTTACGTAATCAACGAACGCATTCGCGCCCGCGAGGTACGCCTTGTCGGCGATAATGTGGAGGCCGGCATCTATTCCATTCACGATGCGTTGAAAATGGCCGAGGAAAAAGGGCTTGATCTTATAGAGATCTCTCCCAACGCCGCACCCCCGGTATGCAAGATACTCGACTATCAGAAGTTTCTATACCAGCAGAAGAAGCGTCTGAAAGAGCAGAAAGCCAAATCCACAAAAGTGGTGGTCAAGGAGATACGGTTTGGACCGCAGACCGATGACCATGACTACAACTTCAAACTCAAGCACGCGCAGGGCTTCCTGAAGGAAGGCGCCAAGGTTAAAGCATATGTATTCTTCCGCGGACGCTCCATCCTGTTCAAGGAGCAGGGCGAAGTACTGTTGTTGCGCTTTGCCAACGACCTCGAAGAGCTCGGCAAACTCGAACAGATGCCGGTGCTTGAAGGAAAACGAATGACAATAATGTTGTCACCCAAGAAAAAGTAATTTTGTCGAGCAATCGACCGAATAATTATAACTCGAATTAATTAAATTTTTAAGAAATGCCTAAGGTAAAGACTAATTCCGGTGCCAAAAAGAGGTTCGCCCTTACCGGATCAGGAAAAATCAAAAGAAAACATGCCTTCAAAAGTCATATCCTGACCAAGAAGACCAAAAAGCAGAAGAGAAACCTTACTCACTCCGGACTCGTTGCCCGCGTAGATGTAAAGGAAGTAAGAGACCTTCTCGCCCTCTAATGAAGGCTGACGTTTTCAATGTCTTTAATTCGTGATTTTATAATCATTTTTCACTAACCGAATGCACAGCACTAAAGAGCAAAAAAAGCCGCTGACATTCAAAAAACATTACAAAAATGCCAAGATCAGTAAATCATGTTGCTTCAAGAGCACGCAGAAAGAAAATCTTAAAACTCACCCGCGGTTACTACGGTGCGCGTAAAAACGTATGGACCGTTGCCAAAAACACTTGGGAAAAGGGTCTTACCTACGCCTACCGCGACCGCAAAGACAAAAAGCGCACATTCCGCGCACTGTGGATACAGCGTATCAACGCCGCCGCCAGAGAAGAGAACCTCTCTTATTCCAAACTCATGGGCTTGATTCACAAAGCAGGCATCGAGATCAACCGCAAGGTGCTCGCCGACCTCGCTCTCAACAACCCCGCCGCTTTCAAGGCTGTTGTTGAAAAAGTAAAGAACGCATAACGACCTCTTTACATTTATAACGAGGTTGCAGATAACCGTCTGACGGTTATCTGACATATCCTTAAACAGGAGATGGAAAATCGCAATGATTTTCCATCTCCTGCCTTTTTATCAGCATATCCCAATCAAGGCTCCATCAGTGCAATCCGATTGAAATGCTTACACTTCATGATATAGAACGGCGGCATAATCCACTCATTAACTTACAACATATTTTTTCATTGACTCGTTTTGCGGATAATAAAAAAGCGACACCGCAAGGCATCGCTTTGTAGATATTTATCTTATGGGAATGTTTTTACTATCGGACACCCCGTTCAACGATAGTCCTTCAGCGACTGCTGAAGACGCTGGCGGGCAAAGAATATACGGCTCTTGACAGTGCCGAGAGGAAGATTCATCTTTTCGGCAATCTCATTGTACTTGTAGCCGGCGACATGCATCGAGAACGGTATGCGGTAGTCATCACTGAAAGAGTTGATGGCGGCGGTTATCTCCTTGGCGGCAACCGAACCCTCCGGGGTCTCGAAACCGGAATCCTGAGGCAGATTAAGATGATACAGATCCTCTGTCTGGTCAATTATCGTAGCCGAACGCACAACTTTGCGGTAGTTGTTTATGAAGATATTGCGCATGATTGTGAAGACCCATCCCTTGAAGTTGACGTTGTCAACATATTTGTCCTCGTTGTCGAGCGCCTTTAGCGTCGTATCCTGAAGCAGGTCGTATGCGTCATCGCGGTTGGACGTCAGGATGTAAGCGAAGTTAAGAAGATTGCTTTGCAAGCTTAACAACTTTGTTTGAAAGTTAGACGAACCCATAGTGATAATTTTTGTTTCAGTTAATACTATTATTTCAACCCTCACACAAACGTGTTACAAATTGATTACACAACAAAGGTACACAATATTTTTAATATGCAATAGCTTTTTAATAAAAAATTTAGCAAAACTATATTATTTAACAATAGTTAATACGTAACATTTTTATATATAGATATTTACAAATAGATACAACTATTTCATTTATATTACATCTCTTTACATATCATGTCACAACAGTACCACATCCGTTAATTTATGTATTTAAATGCTGCATTTTACACGGTTTACAAGAATTGTCGTAATTTTGCATTGTATACTTCGTTAACTTAATTATTGAATATAACACAATACATTATTAATATAATAATTCTTAGCATATGAGAGAATGGACTACAATCAAAGAGTATGAAGATATTCTTTTTCAGCAATACGGCGGCATTGCCAAGATTACAATAAACCGGCCTCAGGTATACAATGCCTTCAGGCCTCAGACCAATTTCGAGATGCTTGACGCAATGGCAATATGTCGCGAACGCCCCGACATAGGCGTCATCGTACTCACAGGCACAGGCGACAAAGCTTTTTGTTCGGGAGGAGACCAAAAAGTAAAAGGCGTGGGAGGCTACATAGATCAGAACGGAGTACCCCGCCTCAATGTGCTCGATCTGCATAAAGCCATACGCTCGATACCCAAACCTGTAATAGCAATGGTAAACGGATACGCCATAGGCGGAGGCAATGTGCTTCAGGTTGTGTGTGATCTTACCATAGCATCGGAAAACGCGCGTTTCGGACAGACCGGTCCAAAAGTAGGCAGTTTTGATGCAGGTTTCGGTTCATCGTATCTCGCACGCTGTGTCGGACAGAAAAAAGCCCGTGAAATCTGGTTTCTATGCCGCCAATACACAGCCAAAGAAGCCGAGGAGATGGGCATGGTAAATAAAGTCGTTCCGCTCGAGCGCCTTGAGGATGAGACCGTAGAGTGGTGTGAAACAATACTCAAACGAAGCCCAATGGCTGTCAGAATGATAAAACGCGCACTCAACGCCGAACTTGACGGACAGCGCGGAATGATGGAATTTGCCGGCGACGCCACACTAATGTATTACCTCATGGCAGAAGCACAGGAAGGCAAAAACGCATTTCTGGAAAAACGCGATCCAGACTTCGATCAGTTTCCCAAATTTCCCGGTTGATGCTAAAGGCAAAATACATACCATATACCCTGCACTTCAGACAACCGGCCGTGACGTCGCGTGACATACTCACTCGCCGCGATACATATTATTTAAAAATATGGCACGACGAGGCTCCCGATTGCTTCGGCGTCGGCGAGTGCGCGTTGTTTCGCGGACTCGGAGATGACGACAAGCCTGACTACGAGAAACGGCTCGCAGATTTATGCGACAACATAAATCAAAGTCACTCAATAGACAACATCGAGTGGCCAGAATACACATCTATATGCTTCGGTCTTGAAACTGCTCTCAACGACCTGCAAAACGGAGCCAAACGCATCATATACCGTAGCGGCTGGAGCCAAGGTTTGGATGAAATACCTATCAACGGGCTCATATGGATGGGTGATGCCCGGACCATGCTATCACGCATTGATGAAAAATTAAATGCAGGTTTCCGTTGTTTGAAACTAAAAATCGGCGGCATCAACTTCGAGGAGGAGCTCGACCTGCTAGGGTATATACGCAGCAAATACCCTCCCGAACAACTGGAGCTAAGACTTGACGCCAACGGCTCATTCACACCAGACAATGCGTTGTCAAGGCTTGAAAGGTTGTCGCGATACGGCATACACTCCATCGAACAGCCGATAAAACCGCGTCAGTACGACGCCATGCGGCGATTATGCAATGAAAGCCCCATCGCAATCGCTCTTGACGAGGAGCTTATCGGACTTCATGCCACTAATGATAAGACAGAGATGCTTGACAGCATACGCCCACGCTACATTATATTAAAGCCATCGCTTTGCGGAGGTTTCCGAAGCGCCGACAAGTGGATAGAACTTGCCGACGAGAGAAACATAGGCTGGTGGGCTACGTCAGCTCTCGAATCCAACATAGGACTAAATGCAATAGCTCAATGGGTATCGACATTTGACACAACAATGCCGCAGGGGCTCGGCACGGGAGCGCTGTATACCGACAACATTACTTCTCCTATAGTTCAGGAGCGCGACATAATACGATACGACCATAAAAACGGCACTTGGCGACTGCCCGAAGATATATCACAACCATGATAATAGATCCACATAGACTTGCAGAGAGGTTTATCGTCGAATGGCACAATGAAAAAGATTACATAACAGCATATACTTCAGGATCGACCGGCAAACCAAAAGAGATAAAGTTGCTTAAATCCGACATGGCATTGTCGGCTCAAGCCACATGCGTTTTTTTCAACATAAACAATGATTCCGTATTGCTGTCACCGCTGTCGACAGACTATATAGCCGGTAAAATGATGGTTGTAAGAGCCATGATGTCTGGAGCCACTCTACATATCGCCAATCCGTCACGCACGGTATCGCTTGACGGATACAGGCATATCGACCTTCTTCCAATAGTGCCCGCACAGCTTGAACACATATTGTCGTGCAGCGACAGAAGCGTCATACGCAATCTTCTGATTGGCGGAGGCGCGCTTTCTCCCGCACAGGAAACCCTTATCAGCCAAAGCGGCATCAATGCATGGCTATCATACGGCATGACCGAGACATGCAGTCATGTAGCCATACGCAAAATATCGGAAAACACAACCGAATTCAAAGCACTTCCGGGCATTACATTCGACACAGACAAAAGAGGATGTCTCATAATAAACGCCTCCAAGTTTTCATTCAGCCGACTTGTCACCAACGACATTGTCGACTTGAAGTCGCCCGTCAGCTTCCGGTGGCTCGGAAGATACGATAATGTTATAAATTCAGGAGGCATAAAGATACACCCTGAAGAAGTGGAGCGCAGATTATCATCGTATATCAGCCACGCATTTTATATCATCGGACGACAGAGCCCCGAATGGGGTCAGGAAACCGTCCTGTATATCGAAGGCAACGGAGATCAAAAGGATGCCGACGCCATAATAAACAGAGCACGCCGTATTCTTGACAGATACAGCGTGCCTAAAGCGGTATATTTTATTCCTGAATTCGAACGTACGTCCTCCGACAAGATTATTCGCAGATTGTATTAACCGAACTTACTTATCTTCCTTAACGCGGCTTCATTTATTATTTTTATACGTCGTCCGTCAACAATAAGTATTTTCTCATTTACAAAACCCGAGAGTGTACGTATGGCATTGGATGTTGTCATATTGGACAGATTAGCAAGATCTTCACGGGCCATATATATTTTTATCGTGGAATTATCGTCTTCATAGCCATAACTCTCCCGCAGGGCTATGAGCGCCTCGGCAAGACGTCCGCGAATATGTTTTTGCGTAAGATTGACTATTTTTGTATCCGATCCGCCAAGATTTCTGGAAAGTTCATGAATGAAAAACCACGCGAGTTTGATATTGTTCTGGATAAGATCTTTCACTACCGACATAGGGATAGACCCTAGCACCGAAGCCTCAAAAGCCGCAGCCGTCGATACATATGGCTCCTCTGCAAAATAAGCACGATAACCGAAGTATTGTACCGGACGTATAAGACGCAATATCTGCTGACGTCCGCCGATGCCGTCTTTGTACAATTTTACTTTTCCCTTTAGCAGACACCATAGATACTCCGGTTCCTCTTTCTCGGCATATATGATCTGATTCTTTTTAAAAGTATGCGTAGTAAAGTTCTCGACGATACGACGCTTCTCGTTACCGTCAAGTATAGACCATATATCTGCTAAATCATTCTGAATGACTTTTTCTAATGCGCTTTTTTTGATCATCTCTCCAAATGTCGTGCAATAATGTTTTACAGCATAAGGCAAAGGTATGAAGAATTGTTCTATTTCCATAACAAATTATAAAAAAAGGCCCCCTATTTCGATATTTTTACCATTAAAAAGTATTTTAGCGGTACTTTAAGCCATATTTTTAAGGCATTTTTGTATTTTTGCGAAAAATATCAAAATTGATTATGGCAGGAAAAGGCGAACGCATATTCGGATTGATCGGGTTTCCGTTGACCCATTCGTTTTCCAAAATTTACTTCAATCAGAAGTTTGAAGCAGAGCATATCGACGCACGTTATCTCAATTTCGAGTTACCTGACATAGGCGACCTGATGGAGGTGGTGGCCCAGTATCCGGCTCTGAGCGGACTTAATGTGACCATCCCCTACAAAGAACAGGTGCTGCCGTATCTTGACGAAATAGACGAAGATGCGGCAAAAATAGGAGCCGTTAACGTCATAAAATTCATCCGTAAGAAAAACAGCCTGAAGTTTAAAGGCTATAACTCCGATATGATCGGATTTTCCGATTCATTGAAGCCGCTGATAACACCGGCCCGAAACAAAGCACTGATATTAGGTACTGGAGGGGCGGCCAAAGCCGTGCGACAGGGCCTCATAAATCTCGGTATTGAACCGATATATGTATCAAGGACTCCAGACCCGAAGAAAAATGAACTCGGATATGACGACCTTGACTCGCATATAATGGATACCCATAAGATTATAGTCAATACAACCCCGCTTGGCATGTATCCTAAAATAGATACATGCCCCGACATTCCTTACGGTCTTCTGACTAACGAACACCTGTGTTACGACCTTATATACAACCCAGACGTGACTCTGTTCATGAAGCGGGCATCGGAACATGGAGCCGAAGTCAAGAACGGGTTGGAGATGCTTCTACTCCAAGCATTCATTTCTTGGAATATCTGGAACGAATAGGTCCACTACAGGCACATAGGAGCCAAATATTTTGACAGCAGATAACCTCCTCCAAGTAGCCAGACATACAGGATGAATGCCAAAACGAACGGTTTGGGTCCGGCTTTCTTGAATTTATCAATGCTCGTTTCCGCACCTAAGGCAACCATGGCCATAGTCAACAGAAATGTGTCTATGTAATTTATACAGTCAACTACAGGCTGCGGCAGCAGATTAAACGAGTTAAACCCGATTACAACAAGAAATCCGATAGCAAACCATGGTATATCGACCTTTCCTTTCTGAGCGGAACCGTCGCCTTTCTTTGCTCTCATAGCAACCCAATATCCGAGAACAAGCAGAACCGGTACAAGAAGCATGACGCGGATCATCTTCACTATTATCGCGACATTGGATATCTCGGTGCCCATAGCGTTTCCAGCACCTACCGTGTGTGCTACTTCATGCAGGGTAGATCCTGCAAATATACCCATTTCATCAGGACTAAGCTGAAGTATACCAGCCCTATAGGCTATAGGATAGATAAACATGGATATAGTACCGAATATAACTACTGTAGCCACTGCCACTGCTGTTTTGTAAGGCTTGGTCTGTATAGTCGACTCCGCACCGAGCACAGCGGCGGCACCGCATATTCCACTTCCTATAGAGGTCAATAAAGCTATGTCCTTGTCCATCTTCAGCAATCGGCCTACAAAAACACCACCTATTATAGTCACAACAACAATTATGACATCAACCAATATACCGGCGGTACCTACATTAAGCACATCCTGAAATGTAAGCCTGAATCCATACAATATTATACCGAGACGAAGTATCTTCTTCGAACAAAACTGTATACCCGGCACCCATGTCTCCGGTAGATGATTGCGAAGGCTATTGGCATACAGCATACCTAAAATTATACCGATTATCATCGGACTAAACGAAATCTCTCTGAAAAATTGCGCGTCACCTATGTAAAATGCGGCACATGAAAACAGGCCGATCAACAATATTCCGTGCAACATGCTGCTACGTTTACGACTTAACATAAATTACCTTGAATTTTATAATAACTATTTTACGAGCGCAAAATTAAATCTAATATTTTATTCACAGATAATTTTTAACCTCAATTTATCCTTATCTTTTAAAATTAGTATTATATTTGTCAATAACCTTAATTTAAACGATTAAAACCGATACAAATCGCCTGTGAAGCCTCCGTTTTCATATGTTCCACTACTTCCCGCGGCCGCCATTATGGTTACGGTAATTATAATAGCAGCCGTTCTTTACACTCCGCCGCCGGCTATCGTTGAAAAAGAGATTTACCACGGCATAGTGGAACAAAACAAGACAAATGACAGCGGCCAACATCTTACCGTAAAAGCGTCATTACCGGGAGGAAAACACGCTACAATCCTGCTAACGTATCCGACCGTAAGCACACAAGTCTCCCCCGGAGACTCCATAAGTTTTATGTCCACACTGAATCAACCGAAACCTCCTGATCTGTACGAAAACGATTATGCGGCTACATTACGGCGGAACGGCATAGAATATACTGCTTTCGTACGTCCCGACAATCTTAACATCACAGGAAGAAATACCTCCCTATACTGGCAGATAAGACGTCTTCGACCGATAATAGGCGATATACTTAAACGCAGTGACCTCAACGCTTCTTCCTGTGAATTTCTCATCGCTATTCTAACCGGCGACAGTTCCATATTGCCCGAGGCTACACGTACTCGTTTTTCATCATCGGGAGTGGCTCATGTACTTGCTTTAAGCGGCCTGCATGTAGGTGTAATAGCCATAATACTGTCAATAGTTATGTTTCCCCTGCGAATGGCCGGCAACCGCCATATTTCAACAGCCATAATCATAATAGCATTGTGCGGTTATGCAGTAATGACCGGACTGTCACCTTCCGTGACTCGGTCGGTCATTATGGCTTCGACAATAGGCATAGGCTTCATGCTCAGACGCAGGTATTCAAGCTTCAATGCTCTTTTGCTGGCTGTTATTGTCATACTGTTTTTCGACCCACTCGCCCTGTTTAAACCGGGCTTTCAGCTATCGTTTTCAGCCGTAGCTTCTATATTGATATTTTCGGTGCCTGTATATCGTATCAAGATTAAAAACCGTCTACTATATTATATAATATCACTCTTTACCGTAACTGTTGCCGCTACATTGGGCACAGCTATGATATCGGCATATCATTTTCATACATTTCCATGCTATTTTATACTTGCCAACATTCCTATCATAATACTTCTACCGTTTATTCTTTCGGGCGGTATAATAATCCTATTTGCCGAAGCTACCGGCATTGACTGCCATATCGTATGCCAAGCCGTAGATTGCCTTTATTCAATAATCGACGGCATAACACATTCAATAGCGAATCTACCGGGAGCTACAATAAAAAACATCCATTTCTCCGGATGGACCATAATACCCTACTTCGCCACACTGACCACTCTCGCATTATCTATATTTTACCGACAGCGCATATGGTATTTTCTCTCATCGGCATTCATTATCATGACTGCGGTGACACTTCTGGCTACCGCGCCGCGATATCCTGAAGAAGAATTTTTTATCACTCGCGCCACTTACGAGACGTCAGCCATGTACCGTTATGGGAAAGAAGCCGTACTTATAACCACCGCCGCTCCACAAAATACAAGTTCAGTCATTTTTGCCCATCAACGGCGCTTCAGTGACTATCTTTCAAGCCGAGACGCAGATTCACTACGCATTGCACCGGATACACTTATAACAGGGAGTATGAAACGTATCGGCAACGTACTTTGCTATAATGACGTCACCTATCATTTTATCTCGACCGACTCTTTTACATCCACCGGTTTTGTCGATTATGCTATTGTATGCCGCGGTTTCAAGGGCGACATACTCGACATCGCACGCATTATATCACCCGATACCATATTACTGAGCAATGATCTGCACCCCAGACGCCATGACAGATACCTTGACAGTCTGCGCATACATAATATACCCCATAGGTCGCTCAAAAAATATAAAAACGCAAAATAAAGGCAGCGATATAAGCGTTTTTCACTAAATTTGCCCCATGGATGAATTATTTTATCAAGCCGTCGATCTGTTGCGCGAACTTATAGCGACACCCTCGGTAAGCCGTGACGAGAGAGCGGCCTCAGACAAAGTTGAAGCATATCTAAAATCCAAAGGTGTGAACGTAAGGCGGCACGGCAACAATTTGTGGGCCATAGCCGAAGGATACGATGACTCATACCCCACCCTGTTGCTTAATTCCCATATAGATACGGTTAAACCAGTCGCCGGATGGACTCAAAATCCGTTTGTCCCGACAGAAAAGGACGGACGCTTATACGGGCTCGGGAGCAATGATGCCGGAGCATCGCTCGTATCGCTCATCGCCGCATTCATATATATGAACACTCGGCAGCGCGACTACAATTTAATACTTGCAGTATCTGCTGAAGAAGAAGTCAGCGGATGCAACGGTCTTGAATCAATCATACCTATGCTGCCCCCCGTCGCCCTCGCCTTGGTAGGCGAACCTACCGGCATGAATCCTGCCGTCGCCGAAAAAGGCCTCATGGTACTTGACGGTATAGTCACCGGAGTATCTGGCCACGCCGCCCGCAACGAAGGCATCAACGCCATTTACAATGCCCTGCCTGTAATAGATACTCTGCGCACCCTGCAACTTCCCCGTATATCACCTCTACTTGGCCCTGTCAAAATAAGTGTAACACAGATAGAAGCCGGCACACAACACAATGTCGTACCTGACTCATGCCGTATCGTTGTCGACGTAAGATCAACCGATTGCTATACCAACGAAGAGACCCTCGCTCTTATAAAGCAGGCCGTACCGGGATGCACACTGACTCCTCGGTCCACTCGACTGAACCCTTCGGGCATTGACACATCGCATGCACTCGTACAACGGTTCGCAATGGCCGGAGGCATACCCTACGGATCACCCACACTAAGTGATCAGGCGCTGATGCCTTGGCCCTCATTTAAAATCGGCCCCGGAGACTCGGCCCGTTCCCATACTGCCGATGAATTCATAGCAATCGACGAAATTCGTCAGGCTCTGGCCCTCTATATAAAAGCCCTTGACGGCCTCAAACTTAGCTAAAATCCGGAGCAGGACCACGACCTGTTTATGTAAAACAGATTCACGCACCAGTGAAGAGGCATTTATGTATATCCATAATCCACCACAAAACGCTTCGCTAATTTTACACTTGCTTATTGACTCTACAGGATGCTCTCATTTGGCTACATATATAAGTTTTTAAGACAGCCGGAACATTTATTCAGCATTTTTTCGTACATTTGCAAGTTAACATATAGATAAATCGGCCAAAATCACATGACTGACGAACCAATTATCACGCCGGAACAGGAACAGCCCGATATGCCGTCCAACTATTCCGGCGACGACATAAAAACCCTTGACTGGAAAGAACATATACGTCTGCGCCCTGGTATGTATATCGGCAAACTCGGCGACGGCTCACAAAACGACGACGGCGTGTATGTATTGCTCAAAGAAGTGCTTGACAACTCCATTGACGAGTATATGATGGGCTTCGGAAAGCAGATTAATATTCAAGTGACAGATACGGAGGTAAACGTACGCGACTTCGGACGCGGCATACCTTTGGACAAAGTTGTCGACGTATCTTCAAAAATGAATACCGGTGCAAAATATGATTCAAAAGCATTCAAGAAGTCGGTAGGACTCAACGGTGTCGGCATAAAAGCCGTCAATGCATTGTCGACATACTTCTACATCAAGAGTGTGCGCGACGGACAATGCCGTATTATAGAGTATACTCGTGGCGAAATGACTTACGACAGCGGTGTGACAGAATGTGACGAAGCCAACGGCACAGCAGTGCGGTTCGTTCCCGACAACTCTATATTCCGCGACTATAGTTACCATGAAGAATATATAGTCCAGCTCGTAAAAAACTACACATTCCTTAATACTGGCCTGTCGATATACTTCAACGGCAAACGCTACTTTTCGCGCAACGGCTTACTTGATCTTCTGAAAGAAAACCTGACCAATGAGCCGTTATACCCCATAATACACCTGAAAGGTGACGATATTGAAGCGGTAATCACCCACACCAAACAGTTTGGCGAGGAATATTACTCTTTTGTCAACGGCCAGCACACCACCCAAGGCGGCACACACCTCACCGCTTTTCGCGAGTCGGTGTCACGCACTATCAAGGAGTACTACGGAAAGAATTTCGAATACTCCGACATACGCGGAGGCATGGTTGCCGCCATATCCATTAAAGTCGAAGAACCGGTATTCGAGTCACAGACCAAGACCAAACTCGGATCACGCGACATGGGCCCTGAAGGGCCAACAGTAGCAAAATTCATCGGCGATTTTATCAAAAAAGAACTTGACAACTACCTGCATATCGACCTCACGACAGCCGACATACTACTGAAGAAAGTTCAGGAAAATGAAAAAGAACGCAAAGCCATGGCCGGCGTTACCAAAGCTGTAAGAGAAAAAGCCAAAAAGGCAGCCATACACAACAAGAAACTACTTGACTGCCGTACCCATCTTAATGATGTCAAAGGCGATGAAGACAAGAAAAACGCCTCGACAATATTCATCACCGAGGGTGACTCCGCGGCAGGTTCCATAACAAAGATACGCAATGTCGACACACAGGCGGTATTCTCACTGCGGGGAAAGCCGCTGAACACATATGGCATGCCGCTCGTAGACGTATATAAAAACGACGAATTCGCACTGTTGCGCGCGGCCCTAAACATCGAGGACAGCATCGACGACTTGCGGTACAACAACGTGGTCATAGCCACCGATGCCGATGTCGACGGCATGCACATACGACTTCTGCTGCTGACTTACTTCCTACAGTTTTTCCCTGATCTTGTGAAAAAAGGACATGTGTATGTACTTCAGACTCCTCTGTTCCGTGTCAGAAACAAAGCCACTACACGTCGCTCAGCCGCGAAGAAAAAGAATACAGGCATAACAACCGATGACGTATATTATTGTTATAATGACGAGGAGCGTATAACTGCAATCAAGAAATTCGGGACAAACGCCGAGATAACCCGTTTCAAAGGTCTTGGCGAAATAGATCCCGAAGAATTCCGCGGTTTTATCGGTCCCGACATGAGGCTTGACCGAGTGTCACTGCGAAAAGAAGATGCCGTGAGTGAATTGCTCGAGTTTTACATGGGCAAAAACACACCCGAGCGTCAAAACTTTATTATTGACAATCTCGTAATTGAAGATGACTCCGAAATATCCTGAACATATAGCCATATATCCGGGCACATTTGACCCGTTCACAATAGGACATAAGTCCATTGTCGAACGTGGTCTGGAATTGTTTGACAAAATCATAATAGCCGTGGGTATAAACGATGCCAAACGCTGCTACAAACCGACTGACGTGCGAGTAAACCACATACGCGCCGTCATGGCCGATGAGCCGCGGGTGGAAGTTACAAGCTACGACGGCCTTACGGTAGACATAGCCAAAGAATACGGTGCGCGGTTCATACTGCGCGGAGTACGCACGGTGGCGGATTATGAATATGAACGTAATCTTGCTTACGCCAACCGCAAGATATCGGGTATAGAAACGGTTCTTCTATACACCCTGCCTGAACTGCAGTACATAAGCTCCACAATGGTGCGCGACCTTGACAGATACGGCTATGACATAAGTCAGTTTGTGCCTAATGCTGAAAATATTTAATTAAACAACTGCTTATGAGAGCTTTAACATTTATCATACTATCCATAATTATCTCGGCATCGGCTGCCGTGTCACAAAATTTCGTGCTCACGCCCGAACGAAAACTTCAATATGCCGAAGGTATAATATCTAAATTTTATGTCGACTCCGTAGACCGCGACACGATAGTGGACGAAGCCATCAGAGCTATGCTCAAAACCCTTGATCCGCATTCGGCCTACTCTACTCCGGAAGAGACACGAGAACTTAACGAGCCGCTTAACGGCAACTTCAGCGGCGTAGGCATACAGTTCAACATGGGCACCGACACTTTATATGTAATACAGACCGTAGCAGGAGGCCCTTCGGAAAAGGTCGGGCTACTTCCCGGCGACCGCATAATAATGGTCAACGACACAGTCATAGCCGGTGTAAAAATGAAAAACACCGATGTCATGAAGCGTCTGCGCGGTCCCAAAGGCTCTGTCGTAAACGTGAAGATAAAACGTCACGGCGTGCCGGAACTTATTGAATTCAACATAACACGCGACGATATACCTATCTACAGTGTCGACGCCGCATACATGGCCGATCCGACTACGGGCTACATACGCATAAGCCGTTTCGCCGAACAGACACCGCAGGAATTTACCGAGGCCATGACCAAATTGCGCAAGCAAGGCATGAAACAGCTTATAATCGACCTTCAGGACAACGGAGGCGGATATCTCAACGCTGCGCAGGAACTTGCCGGACATTTCCTCAAAAAAGGCGACCTCATAGTATACACCGACTCGCCGAGGGCACCGGGCTATACATTTGTCGCCGACAAGGACGGAGACTTCCGCGACGGACGGGTAGTAGTATTGGTCAACCAATTCTCGGCATCGGCCAGCGAGATACTTGCCGGAGCCATTCAGGACCACGACCGCGGAGTCATAGTAGGGCGACGCACATTTGGCAAAGGACTTGTACAACGGCCGTTCCCGTTTCCCGACGGTTCGATGATACGGCTTACAGTATCAAAATATTTCACTCCGTCAGGACGCTGCATACAGAAGCCTTATGTAAAGGGCGACCTCGACGACTACATCGATGACATGAAACACCGCTTCGATGCAGGAGAGTTCATGCACTCAGATTCCATACATTTCCCGGACTCACTTCAGTACAAGACGCTCCATGCAGGGCGCACCGTATATGGCGGCGGAGGTATCATGCCCGACCGTTTCATACCGTTGGATACCGCTTGGTACACAACATACTACCGTGACCTGCTTGCCAAAGGCACTCTTTATCAATATGTATTGGGCTATGTTGACCAACACCGTGAAAGTCTGAAAAAAGCATATCCCGACGAAGATGCTTTTGCCCGTAATTTCGAACCCGGCGACGAGTTTATGCAAGGGCTTATTGAAAAAGCGGAGAAAGACGGCACAAAATATGATGAAAGCCAGTTCCGCCAAAGCGAAAGTTACCTGCGCACAGTACTGAAAGCACTTCTCGCCCGAGATTTGTATGAAGACGGGGCGTACTACAAAATAGCCAACGGCCTCAACCCTACTTATACCGAAGGTCTGAAGCTGATAAATGACATTAAGGAGTACAATAAACTGCTTGACCGATGAAAGAAAATATAATAAGTAAAGAAACTTCGGAAAAGACCGTACTTGTCGGTCTTATAACACCGCAGCAAAACGAGGCCAAAGCCAACGAATATCTTGACGAGCTTGCGTTTCTTGCCGATACTGCGGGAGCCGTAACCGAAAAGAGGTTCTTGCAGCGTGTGGACTATCCCAACCCGCGCACATTCGTAGGTAAAGGCAAACTCGACGAAATAAAAGAATATGTCGAGAACAACGACATAGGTCTGGTAATATTTGACGATGACCTGTCAACAAAACAGGTCGCCAATCTCGAACGTGAGTTACAGGTAAAAATACTTGACCGCACAAGTCTCATTCTTGACATATTTGCAAAAAGGGCGCAGACCGCCAATGCAAAGACTCAAGTCGAGCTGGCCCAATATCAGTATCTGCTCCCGCGGCTGACCCGCATGTGGACCCACCTCGAACGCCAGCGCGGAGGCATCGGCATGCGTGGCCCCGGCGAAACCCAGATAGAGACCGACCGGCGCATAATCCTCGACAAGATATCAAGACTGAAAGCCGAACTCGAAAGTATCGACAAGCAAAAATCAATACAGCGTAAGAATCGAGGCAAACTTACCAGAGTGGCACTTGTAGGCTATACCAATGTCGGAAAGTCAACCCTGATGAACCTGTTAAGCAAAAGCGAGGTATTTGCCGAAAACAAGCTTTTTGCCACGCTCGACACCACCGTACGCAAAGTCATCATCGACAATCTGCCGTTTCTGCTTACCGATACCGTAGGATTCATACGCAAATTACCTACACATCTGGTCAACTCGTTCAAGTCTACACTTGACGAAGTAAGGGATGCCGACATACTTGTGCATGTGGTCGATATAAGCCACCCGCAATTTGAAGAACAAATTGAAATCGTCAACAATACATTGGCCGAAATATGCGGCAAAGACAATGACAAAAAGATGATCATGGTATTCAACAAGATCGACGCGTTCACATACAAGCCCAAGGACGACGACGACCTCACACCGTCGACACGTGAAAATGTATCGCTTGACGAACTGAAAACTACTTGGATGGCCAAAATGCACGACAACTGTGTGTTCATATCAGCCAAAAAGCAGATCAACATCGACGAACTAAAAGAAAAACTTTATGAAAAAGCCAAAGAAGTGCACCTTACACGCTTCCCCTACAATGACTTCCTTTTTCAAAAGTATGATGACGATGACAATCCTGATATAACCGAATAATCCCATAAAAAACAATAACGGCCAATCATTATGACCTACAGAGCACTGACACCAAATGAGATTTCGGTCATGAAACAAAACGGGTGTAACTCGACTGACTGGAATGACATAAAAGTAAAAGACGGCTTTGACTGCTGCAATTACGTGCGGGTTAATTTTTCCGGAGAAATACGTCTCGGCCTGACCGACGAGACCGTGATAGGTACAGCCGGTATAATCGTGCAGTCGGGCATATTTGACGCATCGCTTCACAACTGTACCGTCGGCGACAACGTACACATAGCCAAAGTGTGGGAACGCATTATAAACTATGACATCCTTGACGGAGCCTACATAACCAATATCGGCTCCATTATATGTACAGGCTCACGCGCGTTCGGCAACGGAACAGAGGTCAACGTACTGAACGAACAAGGAGGCCGAAGCGTGCTCATATTTGAGGAACTCACCGCACAGATGGCATATCTCATGACATTTTATCGCCATGACAAGGAGTTCATAACAAGTATGGACAAGATGATACGAGACTATGCCGCGAAGAAAAAATCGGCTGTCGGCAAGATTGGCAAGATGGCCAAAATAACCAATCTCGGCTCAGCTACCGATGTCGTGTTTGATGACGAATCATACACCAACAGCTGCTCGCTCCTTTGGGACGGCACAGTTGGCAAACGCGCATTTGTAGGCCCTAACGTTGTTGCCGAGCATTTTGTATTTGCATCAGAAGCATGTGTCGACAAAGGCGCTATAGTCAAAAACGTATTTGTAGGCCAGAAAGCAGAACTTACCAACGGCTTTTTAGCCAATAATTCGCTCTTCTTTGCCAACTGTATAATGGAAGCCGGAGAAGCAGTATCGGTTTTTGCCGGTCCGCATACGGTATCAATGCATCGCTCCACCCTGCTCATAGGAGGCATGTTCTCATTCTTCAATGCCGGTTCAGGAACGAACCAAAGCAATCATCTCTATCGTATAGGTCCCGTCCATCAAGGCATAATGGAGCGCGGATGCAAGACCGGCAGCGGCTCTTATATAATGTGGCCGGCAAGAATAGGGTCGTTTTCGCTCCTAACCGGAAAGCACTACAAGCATCCCGACACATCGGAGCTGCCTTATTCATATGTTGTCGAAAAAAATGGCAAGACTGTTGTATTACCGGGAGCCAATCTAAAGAAATTCGGTACTATCCGCGATATACTGAAGTGGAAAAAACGCGATCACCGCAGCAATGACCTGCCTCGTCTTGACATAATAAATTATGACCCTCTCACTCCGCTCACCACACGCAAAATGTATCAAGGCATCCACTTCCTTAATCTTTGCGAGACAGATCCTGATTATCCGTCGGCCCACAATTTTGTCATAGAGCATAAGTCGATAAGACACGGACGTGAGCTATACGCTCTCGGAGTAGACTTTTTCATGGGTGAAGAGGTCATGAAAAAGCTGGCACAGATTAATGTCACCGATTGTCCTGACTCCCTTGGCTACCTACTTATACCCGAAAGCAATGAAGGCGTGGGACGGTGGGTAGACGCGGCAGGACTCATAGCCCCGGCCACAGTGATAAACGAATTATGTTCATCCGTAGCTAAAGGCAGCATATCATCACCCGAAGAATTGGCAAAATCCTTACAGGCCATCCACAACAAGTATTCTGATTATAAATGGGAGTATGTCGCCGATAACTTTAAATCGTGCTACGGCATAACGCTGGATTCGCTCACAAAAGGTGCGGCAATATCAATACTGCACCGGTGGACAGAATCGGTAGATTTATTTGACCGCGAACGCAATACCGATGCCCATAAAGACTTCAATGAAAACAGCATGGTCAGTTTTGGCATTGATCTTGATCCCCAGAGCCGACAGGTCGATTTCAACGAAGTGCGCGGCTTGCCGGAGAAAAACGACCAGATGATAGCCGTACACAACCACTACGCCAGTCTTATACAAGAAGCATATGCCGTGATATGCCGTCTGAAAGAGCCACAACACATATAAATGGTATTTTTCAACATGCCTGAGTGTGTGTATCGTTATTTTATTGTAAATTTGTTCCCTCAATTAATCGTTTGAATTGTATATGAAAAATAATATTCTATTTACCGTCTTGGTTGCAGCATGCCTGTTTACAGCATGTAAAAGCAATGATAACTGGAGCGTAAAAGGCTGTGCAGAAAACGCTCCCGAAACGACTTTACTTGTTCAGGCATCAGACAACGGACGCTGGTTTACTCTTGACTCCGTGAAGACGGACTCTGAAGGCAACTTCCAATACAGCCGCGATAAAGCTCTTTACCCCGACATATACCGCATAACAGTTGACGGTAAAAGCGTATACTTCCCTATCGACAGTACCGAAACGGTCACTGTCAACTTTAATGCCGATGATGTTGACGGCACTTATGACATCAGCGGTTCAACAGCAGCCGACATGCTTATGGCCGTTGATCGCCGAATACGACAGATAGCCAACGAAAAAGGAGTAGATGCAGTAGCCGGCGACTCGTTGCTGAAACGCGAACTCGGGGGCATGATTATTGGCGATCCCGCAGGGATTGTTTCATACTACATAATCAACAAACAGGTTAACGGCAACCGCCTTTTCAATCCGGTCAACCGATCCGACAACCGCATCATAGGAGCTGTAGCCAACGCTTATACGCAGTTCAGGCCCAATGACCCGCGCACCAAGTATCTGCGAGCTATATTCCTTGCCAACCGTCCGCTTAGCACAAAAAACACTTCAGGTGATACCATACAAGCCACGGAGATAAAATATTTCGACATTGACCTGATGGACCACAAAGGCATATCCCATAAACTTTCCGAGGCTGTAAATGACAATAAAGTGGTCATACTAAGTTTCACCATATATCAGGCCGACGGTTCTACACCCTATAACGTGGCTTTGGCTGACGCCTACAGCAAATACCGCGACAATGGACTGGAAATATATCAGGTGGCTCTTGACAATGATGAATTTCAATGGAAGCAGTCAGCAAAAAATCTCCCATGGATTACAGTGTACAATCCGCCCACAGCCAACGCCTCCACCCTCCAATGCTACAATGTCAGGACTCTGCCTACCACATACATCATAGCCAACGGCGAGCTTGCGGAACGAGTGACCGATATGTCAAAACTCAATTCTGCCGTAGCATCTTATTTATAAAGATTTTTCCGTCCCGTCGGGATTGAAAAAACGGCGCGCGTACAGTGCGCCGTTTTTCATGTCTTGCAACGCCTGCAGAAATCCTCCGCGGCTTCTGCGTGCTGTACGCCAAGCATTGACTACAATGCGCAACGGCCATGTTCGATTATGATACATATATATCATAACTCCCGGCCCCATCAACACTCCCGGTCGGTCGGCTATACGGAATCCGGTACTTATGCCTTGATGCACGGCTATCACTGTCGGAAAAAAACGGCATCGCAGTCCGCGCTTTAACGCCGTGAACAAAAACATCTCTCCCTCTCCGGTGCATACGACCGGAGAACCGGTGCCAAGAAGTTCGTTAAATCTTACTGTTCCGGCAACCGTTGACCTGCGGAATGCAATCTCCACCTCCGAGACAAAATGGCCTTTCTGCAATCTATTGATATCATACACATATGACGGGTACCACTTGCCACTGCCACCCGAATACCTGAACAAGGCCACATCAAGAGTGTCATCGTCCTCAAATACTGCAATGACGTTCCTTAGCATATCGGGCTCATAGACAAGATCGTCATCAGCTACAAGACACACATCGGCCGTAGACTTCATCATGGCATAATTGCGGTTGCGGCTTACACCTTTGTCATCATGACGGCATACCATGACATCGCTTCGCTTCAATACATCGGGAATCTTTGCGGAAATCCCATCCGGCATCTGCCACGACACGATATAGCGCACCTCTTCCACCTCTGGAAGATTCATTGCCGCGACACGCTTTATGCCGTCAGCACCTATGGTGACTATCATCACATCAAGAGTCATGGGTTTACCGTTGTATAGGACAAATGTACAAATATTCGGCGAAAAGCGAAAACACGTATTTGCATGATATACCTATTATGAGTAACTTTATCACATATATTAATATGCCCGCCATAATGAAAGTATCGGTAATCGTATTGACATACAATCAGGAACAGACTGTAGCACGTGCGCTCGATTCTGTTCTCGGTCAAAAGTGCGACTACACATACGAAATAATTCTGGCCGATGACTGCTCCACCGATTCTACGCCCGACATATGTCGGCACTACGCACGGAAATATCCCGATAAGATAAGGTATATAGCCAATAGTGTCAACAAAGGCGTTGTTGACAACTACTTTGACTGTGTGCTTGATGCACGCGGAGAGTATATAGCGGACTGTGCGGGCGATGACTTCTGGACCGACGAGTATAAACTGCAGAAACAGACAGAACTCCTTGAGAGTAACAGCGACGTTGTACTTGTGCATACCGACTGGATGTACTATGACATAAAATCAGGCGACATGTATCCGCCATCCACAACCCGTAAAGAACGCACTCTTTTCAGGAAGTCTCTGGCACCACCCATGTCACTGTTTATGCCTTTGCTTGCCCAAGAACGTAAACTCGGCATACTGCTAAACACGGCTCTATACCGTAAATCGGCATTTATGAGCTGCTATGACAATGACCCCGATCTCTTCCGTAACAAAGAGTTCACATGTGAGGACTTCCAGATAATTGTAGCTCTCTCACGTATCGGGTCCATTGCCTTTATAAACTGCGTGACATGCTGCTACACCGTAAACGGCAGGTCCGTAACCAATCCCGGCGACTATAAGGCGCTGTACCGGCAATATTACGGCTCAATACAGATGCATCGATATATACAATGTAAGTATAACGTACCGCAAAGTGTGGTTTACAATTACCATTACCGCATACTTAACTATCTTTTTGCACAAGCATTCAGAAGCGGAGACAATGAATTGCGCAAAAACACACTTGACACTTTCAAGCAGATGGATGTCAGACTGTCTTTGAAATCATGGATAAAACGGATTTTGTCATCGCACAATACGTTATGGTGTCTGTCGCTCAAACTTCTTAACCCATGAGCCCACTGCTGTCAGTCATAATACCGGTCCATAACCGGGCCGCCATAGTGACCGCTACGCTTGATTCGGTGTACAGTCAGGACTATCGCCCCATCGAGTTATTGACGGTTGACAACAACTCTACCGATAACTCGCTTGAGGTACTTACCAATTGGGCCAATCGACATAGTTGTGCCGGCTTCAATGTGTCGGTATTGAGCGAACCACAATCAGGGGCCGCTGCCGCACGCAACAAAGGACTTGAGGCGGCCACCGCGCCATATGTCATGTTTTTTGACTCCGACGACATTATGGAACCGGGACATATAATGCGTGCCATGCAGGCATTCATAAACGACACGTCGCTTGACATTGTCGGCTGGGACATATGTAATATCGGTCTTGACGGTCACAGGACAAGACTGCCGTTTGCCGACAACGACATGCGATATCGCCATACCTTCAATTCCGTTCTATCCACTGCACGATATGCCATAAAAACATCACTTATACGAAAAGCCGGAGGTTGGGACAATTCCCTTCCGGTATGGAACGACTACGAACTTGGCATGAGACTGCTTATGCTCGATCCGAAAATAAAACGTCTACACGGAAAATGTACTGTCACTGTCACACAGTCGATACAATCCATAACCGGCTGCGACTACTCATCCCGACACAAGCAGTTGGAAAAATCGCTCGATCGATGCGAGGCCGGTATTGCCGCTACAGACGATATCATATGGCTTAAATACATCAGGCTTAAACGTGTGGTTCTCGCAGGACTATATGCAAGGGAAAAGTCGCCAGAAGCCCACCGGCTTTTAGACATAGCCCTTGACAAAGAACCATCACTGGCAAAAAAGTTACTGCTTATTGCCGCTTTCCGATACACAGCCGCAGGAGGCCGAGGTATACACAGACTGCTGCGGAAAGTGCTTTAAAACATATCACCCCATCTTGACTTATATAAAAATATTGCTTAACTTTGCATTGTAAACATTACACGGAATTTTTTATTTAAGGGTCTCGCCCATCGGTCGAGATTCCTTTAATTTTTTTGTATAACATAAAACTTAAATATCATGGCCATCACTTACATGACTCGTGAAGGGTACAAGAAAAAAATGGATGAAATCGCTTATCTTGAAACAGTTAAGCGTCCAGAGATATCGCGTGCCATAGCCGAGGCGCGTGACAAAGGCGACTTGTCAGAAAACGCCGAATATGACGCAGCCAAAGAGGCTCAAGGCATGCTTGAAATGAAAATTTCGATGCTGAAAGACCTTGTGGCCAATGCCCGCATAATCGACGACAGCAAACTTAACACCGAGGAAGTACAGATACTCAATAAAGTCAAGATTAAAAACGTTGCCAACGGCATGGTAATGGAGTATACAATCGTGGCTGACAGCGAAGCTAATCTGAAAGAAAAGAAACTCGCATCAAGCACGCCGATAGCGCAAGGTCTTCTCGGTCACAAACTCGGTGACGTCGTGGAGATAAAGATTCCCGCCGGCATCGCTAAATTTGAAATAGTTGAAATATCATTTTAATACTTGACACATATGTCCACGATATTTACTAAGATTATCAACGGAGAGATACCCTCGTATAAAATAGCGGAGGATGACAGACATTATGCGTTTCTTGACATAAATCCTGTAGCTCCGGGCCATGTTCTTGTAGTTCCCAAAAAGGAAGTCAGCTATCTGTTCGACCTCTCAGACGAAGACTATCTCTCACTGCAATTGTTTGCCAAGAAGATAGCTCTTGCCATGAAAAAGGCTCTTCCCTGTGAACGCATAGGAGTTACCGTTATTGGGCTTGAAGTACCACATGCCCACATACACCTTGTGCCCATAAGCAAAGAGGGCGACATGAACTTCTGCCGCCCAAAGCTTACGCTTGACCCCAAGGACATGACAGATATAGCCAAAAGCATAGTCAAAGAACTGAACTGATGAAATACTTGGTCATAGGAACCGGAGGTGTAGGCGGCAGCATTGCCGCCTTCCTTCATTTAGCGGGGAAAGACGTAAGTTGCATAGCCCGCGGCAAAGCCCTTGATACAATGCGCCGTGACGGCATGAAATTTCACTCTACACTGAAAGGCGAACATATCATACCGGTTGATGTTCACAGCGCTGAAGACTATAACGGCAAAGCCGACGTAATTTTCGTGACTGTCAAGGGATATTCAATCGATGATATAGGACCTATCATATCAAAATGTTCAGGAAAAGACACTATAGTCATACCCCTACTCAACGTATACGGAACAGGTGCGCGTATAGCCGCCACAGCACCGGACGTCAATGTACTCGACGGGTGCATATACATAGTGGGCTTTAAGTCCGGGACAGGCGAAATAACTCAAATGGGCGAGATATTCCACATAGTTTACGGAGTGCCGCGCGGCCATAATGTGGACCCGGTGTTACTTGACAAAATCAACACGGACCTTACAGAAGCCGGCATAAAAGTAACGTTGAGCGATGACATAGACCGCGATACGTTCATAAAATGGTCTTTCATATCAGCCATGGCTCTTACAGGAGCATATTATGACATACCTATGGGCCCTATACAGCACGATGGTCCCGAACGAAACACATTCATCGGTCTCTCCCGCGAGAGTGAGGCTCTCGGGCATAAATGCGGCATAGACTTCGGATGCGATCTTGTAAAACATCATCTTGATGTCATAGACAGTCTTGACCCGGAAAGCACCGCATCATTGCAGAAAGATCTGAAATCGGGTCACGAAAGCGAGATACAAGGACAGTTATTTGATATAATTGACCGCGCCCGTGCAGCCGGAGTTGCGACACCGGTATATGACCTCATAGCAGAGCATTTCACCAGCAATATCTGACTTACTGATGCAGACGCCGGGGAAATTTGAAAACAATCGACAATACGACCATGCCGGCCAGCATCCATGAATAATACATGTATGTCCATGGAGCTGCCGGCGATATATCGGCCAAGGATGTAGCCAACAATGTCTGCGCACCGTAAGGTATAAGGCTCTGCACTATGCAGGAACACGTGTCAAGTATAGAGGCAGTCTTACGAGGGTCAAGACCGAATCGGGTGGCAATGCTTTTGCACAGCGAGCCTACTGTTATTATAGCCACAGTGTTATTGGCCGTACACATATTCACTATGCTTACAAGAAGCGCTATGCTTGTCATCGCCCCACGGCTTCCGTTTATGCGGCGTGTCATCACCTGAAGTATATAATTAATACCTCCGGCCGCCTTTATCAAGCCGAGCATTCCGGCGGCAAGTAAAGTTATTATCACGAGGTTTCCGACAGAATCAACACCCTCTCCCATATAACCGAACATATCAAGCAGTGTGAATCCTGATCCGAGCGCCAGCAACAATGCGGTCACAATACCTACGGCAAGCACGACAGTGACGTTGATGCCGGCCACAGCCATAATTATAATGACCAGATATGGCAGAACAAGCCACGGATTCTCAACATCAGACACCACACTCTGAGGTACATCTGCTCCGAGCATTATATACAATCCGAGTGCGCACAACGCAGCAGGCAGTACTATATACAGATTGGCCTTGAACTTATCGTTCATCTTGCAGCCCTGAGTTCGTGTCGCCGCAATTGTAGTGTCGGAAATAAATGACAGATTGTCGCCGAAAAATGCGCCACCGAGAACCACGGCTACAAAAAACGGCACAGTACCGTTTTCAGCCTGCGCCAATTCGACGGCAAGCGGGGTAAGAGCGACAACTGTTCCTACCGATGTTCCGATTGAGAGCGATATGAAACATGCCGCAAGAAACAGTCCCGGTATAAGCATCTCGGCAGGAAGCCATCGCAGAGCCAAGTTGACAGTGGTCTCGATAGCCCCGGTCTCCTTTGCAAGAGCGGCAAAGGCTCCGGCAAGTATGAAAATCCATACCATATACATGACATTGGACGAGCCGGCATCATGTGAAAATATCTCGACCCTTCGCGCCAAAGGCTTACCTCGGAGTATAATAACCGCCCAAGCCGACGCTATAAGCAACGCCACCGATATAGGCATCTTGTAAAAATCGCCTATTATAAGCGATACTACAAGATAAAGCAGCAGAAATACGGCAATCGGTGATATCGCAAGCAACCCCTGACGGCGTGATATCGTAAGGTCTGAATTATTTTCTGTTTGATCCATAGTTTTCAAAAGACAAGGACGCAAAGTTAATAAATTCCTCCGGATTGGCGAGGCTGTACCGTTAAAAACACTTGCAAAAGCACTTATTGCCCAAACAATGAATTTATTATAAGGCGGTTGGCTCGGTCTATAGAACTCGACTCAATTGAAGCAAGATAGATCTGTGTAGTAGCCTCGGAGTCATGCCCCATACCCTCGCTGATGACGCTGACCGGCACACCTTTGGAGCGCGCCACCGAAGCCCACGAATGGCGGGCTACATACATTGTCAACGGCACAGATATGCCCACAAGCTCACCTACCTTCTTTAGATTACGGTTTATGTTGTAGCTCGCATTTCGATAAGCAAAGAATTCTTTGGCCGACGGATTCATCAGTATAGGCAACAGATATTGCGTGGGATTTTCAGGATATTTGTCCAGTATCGACTGCATCTCGTATGTCCACGCTATCTTAAGAGCCTGTCCGGTCTTGCGACGACGATATACAAGATAGCCGCCGTTAAGGTCGGTTTTGCGAAGAAATGTCATGTCGATCAGACTCATTCCCCGCGTATAAAAACTCATCAGAAACATGTCGCGGGCATGATCGACCGCCTTTGAAAATGACAGGTCGAGGTCTTTTATCTTTCTTATCACCGACAACGGCAACGCACGTTTTACGGTTTTGTCTATGCCGGTATACACACGGCGGAATGGATTGGTCTGCACAACAATTCCGTCGTCGACCGCCCGATTGTAAACCGCCCTAAGTATACGCATATAAAACGATATGGTATTTGATACTATACCTCTCTTTTTAAGATAGACTTCATATGCCTCGATCAACTCCGATGAAATAGAATCGAGCATCATGTCACGTTCACCGCGAAACTGGCGGAAACTGTTTAGTGCCGACCGGTAAGTCTCGGCTGTCCGCGACCGTCCGTGCTCATTCATACGTGATATCAGCTGCTGCATGTAGCTGAACAACCTGTACTCGTTAATTTGACGGTTATATTCATCCACAATTTCATCAACGGCAAACATATGACATGTCTCCTCATACCGTCGGATAATACCGCCAAGACGCTTAACATCATCGCTGATATTCTTGCGAATGTCAATAATAGCAGGGATTCTGTCGACACAATCGGGTAACCGGATACCCGACTTGTGCTCATCCCACTCATGGGAATAGATCCGATAATCGGTTGTCAATTGACGTACTTTACGTTCGTGAATTACCTGATAATAAATACACCCCATCTTTCCTGCAATGGCAGATGGTCGAAACTTTACTCTGATTGATGCCATAATTTTAAGAAATGTGTAAAATGTCAGAGGGACATAACCCTTTGGCAGGTCATATCCCTCTACGGTAACGTCAGAATAAACAATTACGACATAAAAAAACAGCTTTCTTCGTTTTTTTACAAAGAAAGCTGTTTTGACTGTAATGCGGTGAATATTATCACTCCTAACGGCCGGAGTACATATCGTCGTAGTATTGCTGATAGGCACCCGAGGTAATGTGGTCCATCCAGTCCTGATGGTCAAGATACCAACGGACAGTCTTTTCGATACCTTCCTCAAATTGCAGACTCGGCTCCCATCCGAGTTCACGCTGCAGTTTGCGGGAATCTATAGCATAGCGAAGGTCATGCCCGGCACGGTCTGTCACATATGTTATCAGGTCATCGCTGTATCCGTCAGGATTACCCAAAAGCCGATCGACGGTCTTGATAACAACCCTGATTATGTCAATATTTTTCCACTCGTTGAAACCGCCGATGTTATAGGTTTCAGACACTTTGCCATTGTGGAATATCGTGTCGATGGCACGTGCGTGGTCCTCGACAAAGAGCCAGTCGCGAACATTCTCACCCTTGCCGTAAACAGGCAACGGCTTGCGGTGACGGATGTTGTTGATGAACAACGGTATCAGCTTCTCCGGAAACTGATACGGACCATAATTATTAGAGCAGTTGGTCACAAGCGTGGGCATGCCGTAAGTGTCGTGATAGGCACGAACAAAATGATCGCTTGAGGCCTTGGACGCGCTGTAAGGACTATGGGGATTGTACTTGGTTGTCTCTAAGAAAAATTCCTCGCCATAGGCATGGTGGTGCTCAGAAGAGGCTGCTGTAGTAAAGGGCGATTCTATGCCTTCGGGCCGGGTCAGTTCAAGAGCACCGTACACCTCGTCGGTGGAGATGTGATAAAACAGCTTCCCCTCATAGCCTTCAGGCTTTGACTCCCAATACTCTTTGGCGGCCTGAAGCAGCGACAACGTGCCCATGACATTGGTTCGGGCGAAAGTGAATGGGTCCTTTATTGAGCGGTCGACATGACTTTCAGCCGCAAGGTGTATCACTCCGTCGATATCATGCTCGCTCATCACACGACGCATGGTGTCGATGTCGACTATGTCAGCCTTGACAAATGTATAGTTGGGCTTATTCTCGACATCCTTGAGATTGGCGAGATTGCCGGCGTAAGTCAGTTTATCAAGATTTAATATATTGTATTCCGGATATTTATTGACAAAAAGTCGCACAACATGGCTGCCTATAAAGCCGGCGCCACCTGTAATCAATATATTTCGTTTCATTCTTCTTTCAGATTTTTTATGCATGTTTTTAATGAATCGGTCCAATAAGGTATGCGTATTTTGAACGTATCCTTGATTTTGGTCTTGTCAAGGACTGAGTATGAAGGACGGCGAACTTTCGAAGGAAATTCATCGGAGTGACATGGCTGTATATCGCAGTCGGTGTTGCCGGCTATTTCGGCTATCATCTTCGTGAAGTCATACCACGAGCACACACCCTCGTTAGAGTAATGGTATATGCCTTCGTTACCTTCATATGTGCGGTATTCGACGAGATTGTATATGACATCGGCCAGATCCTGTGCATAAGTAGGCGTTCCTACCTGATCAAACACCACTTTCAGTTCCGGCTTCGACGACGTAAGACCGAGCATGGTCTTGACGAAATTTTTACCATACTCCGAGTAAAGCCATGCGGTACGGAATATCAGAGCTTTGACGCCCGATTGGGCTATCGCCTGCTCACCATGGAGCTTGGTTTCGCCATAAACACCAGTCGGAGTGCCTCTTTGGTCCTCCCTGCAAGGTATGTTATAGGGCTCTTTGCCGAATACATAGTCAGTGGATATGTGAATCAAGGTGCCATCCGCAGCTTTCATGGCCTCGGCAAGATTGCGCACTGCCTTGGCATTGAGAAGCTCGGCAAAATCAGCGTCATCCTCTGCCTTGTCGACATTGGTATAGGCCGCACAATTAACAATAAGATTAATGTCATTATTTTTCACCATTCTGCTTACAGCTTCGGCATCAGTGATGTCGAGCTCTGTTACGTCGGTGAAGATGTAGTTGTCGGCGGAACCTGCTGATGAATTGCGCAGACATGTGCCCAACTGACCGTTGGCCCCTGTTACAAGTATATTCATTTCGCGTATAGGTCAAAGTTAATATCAAAGGGCGAGTCAAAGTCCTTAAGAAGCGGGTGCTTTGTGTCTTTCTCGCTAAGCAAAACCTCAGCTGGGTCAATCTGCCAGTCGATGCCAAGTGAGGTGTCGGCAATAGAGATGCCGCCATCGGCTTGGGGAGCGTAGTAGTTATCGCACTTGTACTGAAACACAGCTACGTCAGAGAGCACGGCAAATCCGTGGGCGAAACCGCGCGGCACAAAAAACTGACGGTGATTCTCTTCCGACAGCTCCACCGCCACATGCTTGCCATAGGTCGGCGAACCTTTGCGTATGTCGACCGCCACATCAAGCACACGCCCCTTGACGCAACGCACAAGCTTGGCCTGCGTGAACGGCGGCCGCTGAAAGTGAAGTCCACGCATGACTCCACGCGTCGAACAGCTCTCATTGTCCTGTACAAAATCGACCGGACATACTTTTTCGTCAAACTCGCGCTTTGAGTAACTTTCAAAAAAATATCCCCGCGCGTCAGTAAATATGCGCGGCTCTATTATCACCACGCCATCTATTGCCGTATTAATTATTTCCATAATTATTCAAATTGACGGAAACTCTGACCGACAGGTCAGCATATTCCTGCCTCAAATTTAATAATAAATCTGTGTTTAAGGAAATTTTCACCATCGTAAGCTCTTGGCATCAGTCAAGATTACAGTTTCCCGTACGCTCCACTTCATCAACTACCTTAAGCAGATACTTCCCGTAGTTATTCTTGAGCATGGGCTGTGCAAGCTGCCGCATCTTGTCGGCCGAAATCCACCCCTGACGATATGCGATGCCCTCCAGACATGCTATCTTAAGCCCCTGACGCTTCTCAAGCACTTCGACATATATCGAGGCCTCGGCAAGAGAGTCGTGGGTGCCTGTGTCAAGCCAAGCGAAGCCCCGCGGCAGAGTCTGCACACGTAGCTCACCGTCTTTAAGAAACTCCTGATTGACTGTAGTTATCTCAAGCTCTCCGCGAGCCGACGGCTTGATATTGGCGGCAACATCAACAACCTTGTTGGGATAAAAATAAAGTCCTACCACGGCATAATTGGACTTCGGACGCTCCGGCTTCTCCTCAATCGACAGGCAGTTGCCATCGCGGTCAAACTCGGCCACGCCGTAACGCTCCGGGTCATCTACCCAATAACCGAACACCGTAGCCTTGCCATCTTCCTCGGCGCTCCTGACTGCCTCCTTCAACACACCCGAAAAGCCCGCGCCGTGAAATATGTTGTCGCCCAGCACAAGACACGCCGAGTCGTCGCCGATAAACTCGCGTCCGATGATAAACGCCTGCGCAAGTCCGTCGGGACTCGGTTGCTCGGCATAAGTAAACCTGACGCCATAGTCACTGCCGTCACCAAGCAGATGCTTGAACATCGGCAGGTCAAACGGGGTCGAAATGATAAGAATATCCCGTATCCCCGCCAGCATCAACGTCGAAATCGGATAATACACCATCGGCTTGTCAAAAATCGGGAGCAACTGCTTGCTCACCCCCTTCGTAATCGGATACAGCCGCGTACCCGACCCGCCGGCCAGCACTATTCCTTTCATAAAAATATATATTTGATTATTATATTCTATTCAAAAATCATTATAGAATACACGTTATCAAATCAACTATATAATAGTTAATACTCAACTTCTGTTTATTGCAAATATAACAAGATCTTTAATCGATATTAAAATTTATACCCTTCAGGTAAAAACAGTCCTATAATACAATTCGGATTGCAAATACAAATCTGAATATGATTCTTATCTAAAAAACCGGCAGTCTGATATATCTCTTCTCCTTCCCAAAATCCGGCTCTTACAGAATCAAATGGCGCAAAACCATTTGCAGCATTGAAATCATGCATTGCATTAATAACCCGACAATCCAAATACCTCAACAACAAATCTCCATTTTCTCCTTTATGCAAAGGAGCCTTATTTAACTTTACCTCTCCCTTTTCCACAGAAGGCTCTACTAAAGAGGTCCATATCCCTTTCAGATATGTTAAATTATCTCGGCAAGTCAAATCTAAACAATAACCAAGATCTAATACAGCGCCTATGACAAATGGCTCTTTGCATTTTTTTACATCACGAGCAAATTCCAATGCCCGTTTAACATCATTTTCCCAAAAATATATACCATGGCCCAACCAATCATACGGATTGGCGCTTTTACCCATCTCAACTTCTCTTAAAATCAATCTACGGGCCAATTCTTTTTCACAGCCATGATAACCGATATAGCTGAAATGCCGCCTATTAGCCATAGTTATTTGATACGACGCGATAATCCCACCCTTTTTGACGCAGTTCCAGACGAAGCTCTAAATGCTTTTGTAGCAAGAATCCGTTTTTTAGATTTAAACGCTTTAGCCAATTTAACAGGACCAATAATTTCTCTTACCGAAGGTACAATATCGCGAACCACCTCAATATCATCAGGGTACAATATTTTCCCAGTACTCGATATATTCATTCCTATGCTGCGCAAATAAGTTCTCGATGTACGAAGCGTTCGAGATTTCGTTTTTCCATAGTCTTTCATTAGTTGCAACACAACTTCTACAGGGAGATCGGATATTTTAATATTAGAAGGTCTACTTGCCATAATCAGATACGTTAATTATTATGTGGACTCCATATAGAACTTGTCATTCAGAAATATAAGTTCATTACATGAATCGTATTATTTTAGTATGCAAATATACAAAATATTTAATATGTATCAGTGCATAAACAATTATTTATGATTAAGCACCATACAAATTTTCATATTGTCTAATGACAGTTTTCCATGTATACCGTCTATTAGCAATTTCAACCATTGCTTTTGCATTTTTATCAAAATCCATAGTATCATTATTGAGTATTTGCAGTAACTCATCTCCTGAACTGAAATATTCTGCTTTATCTTCTGTGGATTCTCGATTATAAATGCAATCAAAAGCTATTATCGGTTTAGCAAAAAACATAGCTTCCACTAAAGAAGGATTCGTACCACCGGCGCTATGTCCATGAACATAGTACTCACAGTTACTTCTAAGTACATGTAACGCTTTCAAATCATAAACTGCCGATTGAATTTTGATATTCGGATACTCAGAGTATTTCTCAACCATATTGCGACCATACACACTTCGATCCCAATTTCCGATAAACATGAGTTTTTTCTCCGGAGTACGGCTAAATGCATCAAGAATTATATGTACGTTATTTTCAGGCTCTATACGACATATAGCAAGCGAATAATAATTAGGCTCAATTCCATATTGTGAAAGTATGTCACAAGCATCGGTTTGAGTTATGTTTTGTAATACATGATCTCCTCCGTATGCTATCAATTGAGAATCCTTTCCATATTCAGCTTTTACATAATCGGTTATTCCTTGATTGTCAGTCACAATAACATCACCATATTTCACAGCCTGCTTCTCCGAAAATTTTAAAAAACGCCGAGTCCACTTACCCCACTTATCACGGCGATGTTCAAGCCCGTCAATATTAATTATAAGACGTCTCTTTGAAAATATGCGGAATATCGGTAAAAATGCACATCCCGACACTCCCAATACCAAAATTACATCACTTTTTCGCGCAGCTCTTATTAATGATATTATATCATACGGAATACTTTGCACTCCATTTGCATTCAGACCTATATATTCTGTTTTAGCGCCATGATATACCCAGCGCTTATCATTATAAGATTTTTTACTACAATAAACTGCATACTGTAACTCATCTGATTTATTATGACGAACAAGCTGCTCAACAAGCGTCTCAAAGCCCCCATAATTAGCAGGGACACCGACAGTCCCTATTATCGCTACTTTCATTGCAATTATAATAATTTTAAAAAGTAAAAATGGCTTCTAACTCTTTTACTAATAACTATTCACTTATTAACTGGAGATATATTTTAGCCATCACTTCAACTTCTGTTTTAACGTCAAACTTTTTCACGTCCAACAGATTATTTTTGGAGATTATTTTGTATAAATTTTCATCATTAGCCAATTTAAATATCAATGTTGATAAATTGTCCTTTTCACTTAAATTGAATAAAAAACCATTTCTTCCATCTACACAAACTTCAATATGTCCACGTATATTCGATAACAATAATGGACATCCACATGCCATTGCCTCAATATCGCCGATTGCAAGTCCTTCCTGTATGCTGGATGAGATATAAATGTCTGAAATTCCACATAATTCATTAATATCACTTCTACCTCCTAAAAAATGGACAATATTGTTTAATCCTAAATTATTTACATAATTTTTACATTCATCTAACGTTTCTCCACTTCCCGCAAATAACATTTTAAAATTAGGTGTCTTTTCAATAATTTGAAGAAGTTGTTCTAAAATATACCTATGATTTTTTCTATGAATAAATTGTGCGGTATATAAGCCGATAAAATCAGAAGAGTCAAGACCTAGTTGTTGCCTTTTGGATTTTCGCTCTTGCTGACTAAGCGGATGAAATTTAAACAAATCGACACCAACTCCATTTATTAGAAATATATCTCCACTTGATAATTTACTTTCTTGAGCCCTATAATAATCTTCCATATTAATTGTCACAAGAGTATCAGTAAAACGTGCCAATATTTTCTCTATAGAATAATATATAACCCAATTTTTTAATGGAGCTCCATCAAAAAAATGAAACCCATGGGCTGTATATACAACTTTTGCCCCATTTTTTCGAGCTTTAATAGAAGCTAATCTACCTAAAAAAGCACCCATTGGCGTGTGAACATGAATTATATCATAATTATTACACTTAATTATTTTTTTTAGTTTTATATATGCTTTGATATTCTTTAGAGAAAATGGAGCTCGCTGAATCTCAATATCAAATTGATTATCAACTATACCTACTTCAATCCCAGGAGATGCATTGTCCACAATCCATCCCTGCTTTTTAAACCATTCCATATATGGAGCATTGAATTTTGAAAACCCCTTATGATTGGCGACAAACAAAACTCTCTTCATATCAATTATTGATATAAGCTTCTAATAGATATTTACGATACATCAATTTATAGCCTAACGAATTTGTCGACTTCTGACCGATATTAATTGATGCATTATCAGAATGTCTACGGTATAATAAATATGGTTCTTGAATAAGGCCAATTTTCCCATGTTTAAGAGCCATTAATCCAATCCAAATATCATGCATTAACGGTTGTTTCGGAAATGGTAAAATATATTGCAGTAGGTTCTTACTAAATGCCATACAACAACCTAAAAACGGTGTTCTTATTAAAGTATTAATTAGTGTTGGTGTTTTAATCGGCTCTAAATTTATAGACATATCCATTTTTTGCAAAGTTTCATCTACAGGTATATGATTAGTAATCACCAAATCATATTTTTCTAATGCCTTAACACATTCCGTGACTTTATTTGGTAACCAAATATCATCCTGATCTGCCAAAAATATATAATCACCGTTTGCGTGTTTTAAAGCATTTTCCGCATTCCGTCCCACCCTGAAACAAATTTCCATAGTATCTCTAAAACCACCACTTTTAGCCGGATTATGATAAACTTTTATTCGACAATCATTAAATGCAGAAATAATGTCTAATGTACTATCGCTTGATCCATCATCAGATATCACAACCTCATCATTATCACCCAATTGTGATATTATCGATTGGATTTGAGCCTTGATGAATTTTTCACCGTTATATGTTATAATACAAACTGAAATCATTTTTTTGTATATTGTAATGTATTATTTTATAAACCAGAACCATTAACATCAAAAACAGAGGGCTTATTAGCAACGGATTAGTTCCGACCAATATAAATGTTGAAAAGAAAGCAATACACAATGTTTTATACTGCTTCAACTTTGATTTCTGCAAAATCAAAATTTCCCAAATTATTATATAATAAAAAAAAGTCGACCATATAAAACCAAATTTACGAATCGTATTAATATGATCTATTTCAATATTATCTGCTAATCTTCCAAAACCGGATGTATAAAAACGAGTACCTAATCCTTGTCCTGTAATAATAAAACGAGGATTATCACTAAACAATTGAATTAGGGATTCAAAATGTTTTATTCTTACGATTGTTGTTGCAGATTTGCCGGTTAGAGCGTTTACAAAATAATTATAAAACACATCCAATTCGTGCCAATAAGATACAATTAAGAATATTGAACAAGACAAAATAATCATAATTAGCTTCATTTTTTGAGGCTTAATATATAGATGATTATTCTTACGATGAAAAATATTTATTTCTAATAATATCCAGCATATTATAGCACCAATTGTTGCCGATTTTGAAAAACTTAATAATATGCCGACAAATATAATTAACGATTTATAGTATTGTTTTTTGCTGTAGAAAATTATAAATGCAAAATTAAGGAATAATACACTTTTAAAGTATACATTAGGAAAATATGAGCCTTCAATATCTTTATTACCAAAAAATCCCATATTATGGTTTATCATAAATCCACTTATCAATTCTATAAGAGACGGATTTACTATTAGTAATAAATATATTGCGATTGTTAATATTGCAATTATCAACAACGAATTATTAAATACATAAAGGGCTATATTTATATTATTTTTATCCAATAATAAAAGTAAAAAAAAAGCAGGAATAAAAGGCGTTATTTGAATTATTGCGCTATTTAATTCTGCATTATTACAGATCCCCCAAATAAACGATAATATAGGACATATAATAAATAATATGCCAAATGAAATTAAACTTTTATTAAACGGAAATCTTCGTTTTAATAATATTACAAATAATGCAAATGTATAAGATGCATATTTTATGCCCAATCCTCCTCCCAAATCAATAACTGTTGCAAAAAACATCAATACAACAGCAATATCAACAATTTTATATTTTAATATATGGCTTAGTGCCATGAATATATTCTTTTTACAATCGTCGGAGAAAAAATACCAATCAAGAATAAAATATTCTTCAGATAACTATTTTGCTTACTAAATAGTGCATCTCGTGCGACTTTTTTAGCATTATCACATTCATTGATAAAACAATATTTTATAAATAGAATCCAATCAAGATTATTTTTTGTTATCTTTTGCATTTGTTTGTTTGAATACGTCAAAGAAAAATAATGCGCAATTTCACGATAACATAACCCAAAATTAATCATCTTAATTTTTTCTTCGCAATGACTTAACGAATTTGGTAAAATTCTATATGTCCCAGTGGTATCAGGTATGAATTTAATCTTACTCATTGCAGAAAAATACAGCCATACAGGATAATCCCCCATACTCCATCCTTTACATTCTGGCTTAATTTCTTTAAGATACGACATATAAACATCGAATCTCATCAGGACAGAAAGAGTTGGAATCGTATTATTTTGCAATATATCATCAAACGTTTCCAGTGGCCCCCCAAAATCATTTATATATTTTGAAATACATTGCTTATATTGCTTTACGCGAGTATAACACATTGCATAATCAGGATGTGCTTCGAGAAAACTAACCTGCTTTTGAAGTTTATATGGATCAGTCCAATAGTCATCTCCTTCACACATAGCAATATATTTTGCATCAATGTCAACAAGAGCATTGCGTTTTATAATATCTAGAGATCCATCATGTTTTTTATATTGATTCTCTGCCTCATAAATTGGCTTTATAATTTGTGGATATTTATTAGCGTATTCTCTAATTATCTCAATAGTACCATCTATTGAACAATCATCATGAATTAATGCAACAAATTTAAAATTTGTTTTTTGTTGTACAATTCCATCCAAACATTTTTTTATATAATTACAATGATTATACGTCATTGTCCATATAGCAACCAAAGGCTTCTTCATCCAATTCGAATTTAATTTTAACTCTATATTTTCGAAATATTGTATAGTAACATCATTACATATTAATGGATGATAGGATACTTCTATATCTGCTTGGCGTATATATAACCTCTCCTTTGTCATCAACAACCTTTACTCCTCCATCTATTACAGCTGTTTGCCAACGAGTAGCTTCCGGATATTCTTTTTTTTCATCAAGAATATATGGAACGGGGAAAAAACCATTCTTAAACACTGTATAAAGACCTTCAGGAGTATATAGATTGGGAATATTTGCTTCTAAAATCTGTATTGATTCTCTACACTCTTCCAATAAAAGATTATATCGATTCATAATCTCTAAATCATGCATTGTATCAAATGTTTTTCCTTTTGATTTTAAATCTCTATATGCTTTTAAAGAACCAAGCGTAATTTTTATACTCTCCTCTATTATATCAGGAGTAGCTAATCGTACAGCTTCTGAGTAGCTTACGACATGTATTATTTCTGGACTATTAGGATTATTCGGTTCTATATCGTCCATTAATGCTGTAATCTCAGCCAACTGAACTTTTGATTTTTCAAGATTCGGCACGAAATAATCCAATCCAGCCCTTAATTGAAGATGCACATGAAATCCAGCATCCTCCAGTTCTCGGATAAGCTTCAACATAACCCGACCTTTAGACAAATCTTCAATACCCCATGTCTGCTTCGGAGTATTTAACATATTTTGCAAAATAAGGTGCTTTATCCCATATTTCTTGGCAGTCTTTGCGGCAAGATATGCTGAAATAACATATGTCACGTCATCTCCACCTCTAAAAGAGAAATGGTGAGACACATTTGGTTCTAATGGCTTACCTGTAGTAGATATATATTTTATCGCCTCGATATGTTCTTTTAGATTATTTATTAATGAATTATTACCACGACCATCTATTTTACAGAACCACCAATATGATAGTGCATGCCACGATATATTCAAGCATCGTTCATGCATACAAGCCATCCATGGCACATTTTTTGTCCCTGCATATGTCCTAACAAGCATAGGCTTAGCCAAATCAGCAATTTCCTTATACTCCAACTCAGTATTAATCGGGACACCTCCTCCGTTTGACATTCCATCCCAATCTTCGCCAAAATGCTGCTGCGTTAATTGAGAAGAGCCTATTGATAATACATCCAATAATCTTGATTTTGCCAATTGAACAACCCATGAGCTATATTCTTTTAGAGCCTCATTCCTATTAGAAGAATATGGACCTGCATGAACTCGAATCAATGGTAAAGTACCTTTTAATTTACAATATTGTAATCTACGAATAAAAGTATCATCATTTTTCCCACATTCCGGATAACCGTAATGATCAATTATAGGAGTATCTTTATAAGAATAGTTTTCTATAAATTTATACGCGAACTCTTGCCGGGCATTATCATAAGGATGTCTGTATAATAATGATTTTGGAAATAAAGCTTCTGGAATATAATACTTTTTTAAAGATTCAATAGAAGATTCTCCTCCTATAAAATAGACAATATCATCCTTGATTTTTTGTTTAATCAATTCACACGTATCAGGCAAACCTGAAAAAACTATTAATTTAAGAAATCCGCCCTCTCTAATTGTAAGTTTTTCGCTATTTAATAAATGATATAAACGACAAAAATATTCCAATCCATCTTTAGGATCTAATCTATAGCTAAAAGATAATACCGTAATATTATTTCCTTTGAGCCATTTAGTTATTCGGCTTAAATTATTTAATTTTTCAGGAGACTCAACTGCCCTCATTACCTCTTTGGGAGCAATATTAATCTCAAAACCACATTCACGCAAAAGATTTGACATAGAAGCCAACCCCATAGTATGAACGTCAACCTCCGTCTTGAGAAATCCAAATTTATCTTTAGAATTAATCTGCTCCATTACATAATTATTTTTTTTATCTCATTTACTGAATATTTCTCTAAACCTAAATTTATTAAAGATCTTCCTTCTTTTCTAAAATTTTGGTCTAGCAAAAATGAACATATCGTGATTAATGCATCAAAAATAGGAGTAGGAACCCCAGCTACTTTACCTAATTCAGAAAGGGGCAAAATACCAGTAGGTATATCTTCAGTTATTTGCCTACAGTTTATAGTTTTAGGAGCTAAGATATCATAATATGCGGGATTATTCTGCATTCTCTCACACAATGTATCACCACATACTCCAACATATGCATCTGCAACCCAATCTTTTGCAGAGATTGGGCTATAACCATATGCTTTAGCTACAGCAAGACGCTCGTTATCAGCCTGTTCTATTAAGCGAGCAAGACCGCTTGTCATATCACGATAAAAATAGAACTGATCTCCTCGTTCAATAGCCGCCTCATTAAAAAGTACAACACATGGATGAAATATTGCCCCAATATTTTCAAAACTCGTTTCTAAGACATTTTTTGCTGGATAGAAACATTTGAAGAATAATTCTAGGGTTTTAATAACAATCGATGTATCAGAAGAAGGGAGCGCAGATATCAAAACTTTTTCTTTTATACCAATTATATTTACCTTGCCATTTTCAATTAAACGACACGCAAAAACAAGAGTCTGTGCTTCTGCTATAAAAATCTTTTTTGAAATGCCAACTTTATTTAAAGTATTTCTGAACTCTAAGGCCCCTCCCGTTCTACCCGGATTCAAAACTATAATTTGATTATCTTTAAGATAGGGAGCGATTTGTAGTGCTATTGAATTATGAGCTATTGCAGTAGTTGCAACCATTATCAAATCAGCATCAAATACAATTTCATCTATTTTGGTTGATATTTTAGCAAAGAAGCCTCTAAAATTAGCTTCTCCAACAAGCTCGATGAATCCTTTTTTCTTTAACTGCTTAACTCTACTCTCGTTACGGTCATAAATCTTAACATTATGACCACAATTAGATATCCATGCAGCCAATGCCTGACCACCATTGCCCGCTCCTATTACTGCAACATTCATAATTGATTTATGATTTCATGATTAACAATATCTACACCATCAGCACTTATTCCCCTTATTATCCGATTAAACTTATTCCTTTTTTGTAAAACTTCGATAGAATTCTTGCCTGAAATCAAGACACCGCCTAATCTATCACCACTTGTTAAAGATTGTGTAATTTTCGAAGGTAGCATTTTATATTGAAAATAGAAATCAATCGTATTATCTTGTAATAACTGTTCTATACCGTAAACCGATTCTAATATTCCATTTTTACAATAAATATAATCAACCTCTATATTTTCAGCCGATTGATTAACTTCAATCTTTTTTGAATCAACCCCAGTTACCAAATCGACATATTTAGACATTATGCAGACTCCAGATATAACTTCAATAAGTTTATATTTTGAGCCGCCTCCCATGCGAGCACTAAATTCTATTACAAAAAATTGTCCATCATCTTCTATAAATTGTACTAAAAGAGGTGAATTGTCTATGCCAAAGGAATCAGCAATTCGTTGTCCTATATTTTCTATATCTCTATTTTGAAGCTCTGTTGTTGCCGGATATACACTTTGCACTATTGTAAAAGCGCCATTGTCAGGTATTTTTTTTGATTCCGTAACTGATAGAAGTTGTGCTTTACCATGCTCTATATAAAAGTCTGCTGAAAATTCTTTACCATGCTTAAATTCCTCAACAATAGCTGTATTTGTTCTACTAATTTTTAAAGCATTTGTAAGTGCATTTATTAATTCAGTTATATTTTGAGCTTTTTTCACTCCTTTCGAACTATTACAGTCTGCCGGTTTTATAACTACTGGATAGCTAATCTCTATATCGTCTATTTCTCGTATATTTTTAATAATGTAATATTTGGATGTAGGAATTCCAACCTCCCACATCTTCTTTTTCATATACGATTTATTCGTTACTTCTTTTGCCGTTTCTGCCGATATATATGTAGGCAGTCCTAATTCTTCCGAAATTTCAGCCGATGTCAATAAAGCTTGATCAGTACATGCAGTAGTAATTAAATCTGGACGTATCTCTTTAGCAATCGCTCTAACAAAATCTAAATCTAAGGTACTTCCAACAAAATGCCTACCAACATAGTTCTTTGCCGGTGGATTTTCATAATAATCAATTAAATAGACATAATATCCCCGTTTCTTAAGTTCTTTAATAAGCGCAATCTGATCATAGCCTCCAGCTAAAACAATAGCTTTCTTCATTTTTTTATTATTTTTATTACGCATTGAATATCCTTGTCCGATAAATCATGATGCATCGGCAAGCAAATTACTTCTGCAGCCATACTGGTGGCAACAGGAAGATTATTTTTACCGGCGGACGGGAGACCACGGTATGTCGAAAACTCACTAATAAGCGGATAGAAGTAGCGGCGACCAAGTACGTCATGCTCACGCATTTTGAAATAGAGTTCGTCGCGCGTCATACCATACTTTTCAGCATCAATAAATATGGGGAAATAGCTATAGTTGTACGTTACGTCGGGACGGTGCTCAAACATGGAAATGCCTTCTACATCAGCCAATCCTTCACGGTACATGGTGTCAACTTTACGTCGCGCTTCAATTGCAGAATCGACATGACGAAGATTCAGCAGACCATAGGCAGCACGCACTTCATCCATTTTTGAATTAATGCCGGGAGCTACAACTTCGGTCTCTCCGGCGAAACCGAAATTTTTAAGATAATCTATGCGCTGTTTGGTCTTGGCATCATGGCATACCAGCGCTCCCCCCTCAATGGTATTGTAGGTCTTGGTTGCATGAAAGCTAAGTGTGGATATGTCGCCTGCTTTCAATACAGACTCACCGTTAACTCTGACACCAAAAGCATGGGCTGCATCATAGATAACCCGAAGTCCATACTTATCGGCAATGGCCTGAATAGCCTCCGTATCACACGGATTACCATAGACATGAACCGGCATTATGGCTGTAGTTTTAGGCGTTATGGCTGCCTCTATCTTATTGGGGTCAAGATTACCGGTCGATGGATCGACATCGACAAATACAGGCTTTATTCCGTTCCACCACAAGGAATGTGTTGTAGCGACAAAACTGTATGGAGTGGTTATTACCTCGCCGGTTATTCTCAAGGCCTGAAGCGCAGTTATCAGAGGCAGTGTACCGTTGGTAAATACACTTATGTACTCGACACCAAGATATTCACAAAGAGCCTTTTCAAGGGCTTGATGATAGTATCCGTTGTTAGTAATCCACTTACGACTCCATATATCTTGAAGATACGGAATAAACTCCTCTAACGGAGGGAGCAACGGTGATGTGACCGTAATCTGTTCATTACAGCTCATTTATAAATTTATTTACTTTGTTTTGACAAATGACATAAGCTCGCGCAGATCTGACGAACGTGTAAGTTTTGTTACAATGAAGAAATAAAATATACCAGTAATTATACCGACGGATAGGCTTGTCTTATTGTCGGGTAACAAACCGACCGTTATCCAGACAACCGCTCCCATTGATAAAGAATAAGCAAGCGACGGCAGTAAATCGCGCATCTGAGTCAAGAAACCGACTTGAAGCAATTTACCGGTATAATGGGTGTTTATTATAAGACATATCAAAGAACTCGCTACCGTACCCCAACACATAGCTACAAGCCCAAGCGGCACAGTGATACATAGGATGACCACACCTATACATTTTTTCCACACCTCAAGTTTAAGGAAAAGATCACTACGCCCTTTTACCTGAAGCAAGTTGAGGTTTATTGAATGTATCGGATACCACATCATATTAAAGCATATAATCTGAAGCAGTATCGCAGCAAAACTCCATTTATCAGTCAGAACAACTACAATAAACGGATGAGCCACAGCCGCAAGCCCTATCATCAACGGGAAAACGACAAATGCCGAAAGCCGCAAAAAGCGCCTGTATACATCTCTCAACCGATTATCATCATTCTGTATCGTGCACAGGACCGGAAACGTAACCCTCTGTATTATACCGGATACATTTGATGACGGAAAGTCTGCAAATTGCTGCGCCCGAGTATAATACCCAAGGTCTGATGCATTAAAAATTTTCCCTATAACAATCAAATAAACATTGCGGTATATCGTATCAATTATACCAGAAATGGCAAGCTTTGAACCGAAGCCGAAAAGCTCTCTAAAAGAATTCCATGAATATATCCACTGCGGACGCCATTTAGAAAAGGCCCAAAGTAATACCACATTGGCGGCCAAATTAGACAGTTGATACCAGACTATAGACCAGACTCCATAGCCAGTATAGACCATCGTTATGCCGACTACTCCGGAAACCACCGCTGCTATAAGCGAAGCCTTTGCTTGCGTCTTAAAATCAATATTAACCGTCAACAGTGCTCGCTGTACAACAACGAAAGAGTTGATTATGACACTTAATGATATAAGACGAGTAAGCGGAGTAAGAATTGGCTCATTATAAAATCGGGCTATTATAGGAGCACACAAATAAAGGATGATGTATAGAGCAATCCCGGCACATATATTAAAATAAAACACGGTAGAATTGTCAACCTCAGACCGATCTTGCTTACGGATGAGTGCTTGAGAGAAACCACTGTCAACCAACGATTGCGACACAGCAATAAACACAGTAAGCATTCCTATAAGACCATAGTCATCAGGCGTAAGGACCCTTGCCATGATAACCATGACAATAAAAGATATTCCTTGTACAGAAAAGCGCTCGATACTGCTCCATACAGTACCTTTGAATGTCTTTTGTTTAAGAGATTCAGACATTTACTTTTTTATATCCTTTAATCTTGGAGAAGATTGGTCTCTCAATAAAATAATACCGTAGCAATTCAAGCATAGTACAGATCACATATACTGAAACTACAGAAAGAAGACAATGTAGCCATAAATAATCATGGGTCAAGTACTCTGTATTTTTTAAGAAATCTTTCCAAAGCCACTGCCTCATGATATCGTTATTGGCATGCCATAACAATACGCCGAATGCAATACCCCCCCCACATAATTTATTGATTTTATGCATCTTATATTTAGCCGTAAAAAATAAAGGAATATTGACACTGCCATCAAGAATATATTTATTTTATTTGCATCACCTATTGCAAAGCACCATATACTTTGAGATTTATCAAATTTAAATACAATAAAATCGAGTAATAATATTTCTACACACGTCAGTATTACAAAACCAATTGAAATCCAACCAAAATGCCAATTCAACTTTGACAAGTCATATTTACGTATATATGCTCCAACACAATACATCGTAAATGCCCACCCCATATAATGCCATGTTTTTTGATTTAAAAACGTATGGAGCATACAAAAATATATCAACAGAACCAATAGCAAATAACTATACTCCTTCTTATTAAAGGATTTTAAAGCCTTATTTATAAATGGCGATAACAAATAAACTACAATATAATTAGATATAAATGATTCTGGCACATCAAAAATAAGAGGTATTATTTTCAAATAATCCTTAAAGCCATATGAATAACCTATTGCGCTTAAAAATATACATACCAAAATATTTATTGATAAAATCTGAAATACCAACTGAAATACTTTTCGCCACTTCATAGAACTATTAATCATAAAGTAGCCCGATATCAAAAAGAATATATTTACTCCGACTTTACCTCCTATAGACATAAACTGTACAAATAACACATTCCCAGTTAATATCTTTGGATTAATCAATTCTACAAAACCGGAATTTACGCAATAGTGGTGCAACACAATTATGAACATTGCTATAATACGCAGAAGTTCAATATTAGACTGACGCTTTATTTCCAGTGTCATTTTGAAATATCTAATAAATCGATTTAAGCCAGAAAGAAGATGCCCTTTGTTATGAATAAAGGTATATCACAAGTGAAAACGTACGGTTATTCGGGGAGGAGGCGGATGAATTCGGGGGCGACTTCGACGGCGACGGTGAGGAGTTGGGCGAGGTCGATGAGGAGGTGGCGGCGACGGGTGCCGCGGGCCTTGAGCAGGCGTCCTTCGAGACCATCGAGAGGGCCGCCGACTATGAGGACGCGGCGTCCGTACATGTCAGGGGTTATCTCTTCGGGACTGTAGTAGCGGGGCTCTTCGGTAGCGCGCACGGCAAGTATGAAGCGCTGCATGTCGACCCGGCGGACGGTCATGGGTGTGCGATAGCCGCGGCCGCGTTCGTAACGGTACTGTAGTGTGGGAGTAGCCTCAACCACAGGGTCGAGTTCATCGGCACATGCATGAACAAAGAGCAGGTCGGGAATGCAAGGCACCTCTTCGCGCTCACGGCGCCCGGATTTGGTGACAAGTCGCCACCGCATGGGAGTAAATACTTCAAAGCCGGATTCCCGCAGGAGCTTATATGCGGGCATTTTGGCATTGGCACGTTTGAGGTCACGCATGGCATACCATTGCGTGCCATCCTCGGTGACTTCAACGCCGTTGTGACAGTCATCAGAGACCTCGGCCGTAGCCGTGTCGGAAAGTGATGTTTCGGAAAGCATGATGAATAATCGACAATAGCTCCTAATCCTGCCTCGTACTATATGCCTCTGTACTCTAAGCAGTTAACTACACCAACAATGAAAGTTGGACTGTATTTCACAATGCAATGTTTCATCAAGTCTGCATTGTTATGCTAACATTGATTGATAACGAAAATGCCGAGAAAGGCAGTCGATACCGTTGCAAATTTAGCGATTTTATATTAACTGTACCATATAATTGCGAATTTTTTTAGGAAAACATAAATTTTATATTGTGTATATGACCCCAATATGACATGGTATGTCATATTTTCACAGCAATAATGACAACCTTTTTCTCTATCGGATGTTATATTGGTACGAGAAGGCATTTTTCTGGCGTTATTAAAAAGCCGAATCACAAAATACGATAACCTTCTCAGCCCCGTTCCCGTCTCGGGAATGTGGGCTCTTTTTTATACCCGTGTCCCTCTCGGAGTTCATAGGTCAATATATAGAAAATAGGACTAATTGTAAAAATGCAATATCACAGATGTAATGTTAACATAAAAGGAGGGTATCGCCGCTTGGACGATACCCTCCTTTTATGTCAATCCGGCAAGGTTTTACTTTTCAAGGCCGCCGTTGTCGGCAGCGGGCTTGATATCGTATGCCACCATACATATCGAGAAGCCCCAGTAGATAAATGCAAGTGAAGTAAGGAAGCTGACCATCATCATATTCTGCACCCAGCCTGCCTCTATAAAGAAAAATCCGATAAGCATCAGCAATATACCGTTGACGAGATAGAGCCACCAGTATTTGCCTTTGTGTCCGTTTACAGAGCTTATTATCATCGTGATGCCCCAGTAAAGGAATATCAAGGCAAGGAAATACGGGAATACCATTTCTGATAACATAATACTTCTTACCATCAGGAAGCCTATAAACATGTCAATCATGCCTCCGGCAATCCACCATCCCCATCCCTTGGGATAACGCGGACCGGCTGCCACGATAAGTTGTACAATGCCGACAAGGATAAGCACCCATCCGAAAATCTGCGATGCGATTGCAAAACCTGCACTCGGCCAGAACCAATAAGCGAAACCGCATATTACCATTAAAATACCGGCCAACAAAACGAGCCACCAGCTCTTGGAGTAGCCTAAAAAGTTAAATTTCGTGAGACTCATAACTTTAATAAATTTAGTTGATGTTTTAATTATAAAACACCCAAACCGTTAATTTGTTGAAAGTTTATAAAATTCTCACAAATTATCCGGCCGAGTCATCTCCTAAAGATAAAAATCCGACGTCAGTTCGCGATATTCCGGCGACCCTATATAAACGGCTTCGCGACACATCGTGCCCGGACGGGTCGAAATAAACCAGATAAGTCGCGAAGGCGTCTTGGCTCCGATTTTTGTGTATACACTGATCAATCGAGTTACGTGAAGTCCACGCAGAGCTATCGACATAGTTATGTCATCCTCCCTGTCGGCAGGCGATATGAAGACCATGGCTCCCTGTGCAGTGAGCAGAGCCGAAGCAGAGTTTACAAGAGTATCATAGGACAGCCCGGTCTCATGGCGAGCCATGGCACGTGATGAGTCGGGCGATTTAAGAGTCGTCGCGAAATAAGGCGGATTGCTCACAACGATATCATAACGTCCGGCCAAACCGTCCGACAACATTTTATTAAAATCGCCTTCGACAACGGTTATACGGTCATGCCACGGCGATGCCGCCACATTCATCCGGGCCTCAGAAGCCGCATCGGCATCAATCTCCACAGCCGTGATACTCAATGCCTGATTGCGCTGCGCAAGCATCAGAGCTATAAGTCCGGTGCCTGTACCTACATCGAGTGCATTGACATAGCCATTTACCGGACACACCGCTCCGAGCAGTACACCGTCGGTGCCCACCTTCATAGCTGCAAGCTCATTTCTCACCTCAAACCGTTTGAAGCGAAATACAGATTCTCTATTACGGTTTATTCCCATTGCCAATACTATTTCCGGCGATACAAATTTACAATAATTCGAGCCATCTGCACATACATTCTTCACTAAATCTTTGAAAAGAAAAAACTTTCAAAAAAAGGCTCTTATGTGAACCATAAGAACCTTTTTTTAATAATATTTATTTGGCGGTCGTGCGCTTGTCCCATGACGGATGGGCAGGGTCCTCCGCCACCAGAGCTTCGGCAAGACCTATACCCAACGCCTCGGCAAGCATACGTCCATATTCCGCATCGGCATTATGACAAGCCCGTACATGACGTTGCTTGATAAACAAAGGCACACCTTCCATCTGCGCAGCGGTGTTATCACATGTCGCCTTTTTGTCTTCAGCGGTCATAAGCCTCCACAACTTGCCCGGCTGCGTATAGTAATCATCATCATAAAGACGTTCATCATAGTTATACATATCGCCGTGTAACTCCATTGGAGGCTCTTTTAGCGATGGAGTATCTTTCCATTCGCCATAGCTATTGGGCTCGTATGCAATCGTGGCTCCGCAATTGTCATCAGTACGCATCTGGCCGTCGCGATGATATGAATGAAACGGACACCTCGGACGGTTAACAGGAATCAGATTATGATTCACGCCAAGGCGATATCGCTGCGCATCACCGTAAGAGAAAAGTCGCCCCTGAAGCATTTTATCGGGCGAGAAGCCTATACCGTCAACAATATTGGCCGGATTAAACGCCGCCTGCTCAATCTCGGCAAAGAAATTGTCAGGATTACGATTAAGTTCAAGTATACCCACATCACGTAGAGGGAAGTCTTTGTGATACCACACTTTCGTCAAGTCAAAAGGATTTATATGGTACTTCCGGGCCTCATCTTCGGTCATCAGCTGTACCTGAAGTTTCCATCGCGGAAAATCGCCACGTTCGATAGCCTCAAACAAATCGCGTTGATGCGACTCCCTGTCTTTTGCTATAATTGCCTCCGCTTCCTTGTCTGTCATATTTTTTATACCCTGAAGAGTACGGAAATGAAATTTAACCCATGTGCGCTTATTATCTTTGTTAATAAAACTATAAGTATGGCTACCGAAACCATGCATATTGCGGAAAGAAGCAGGAATACCACGCGGCGACATTGTGATTGTTATCTGATGAAGAGCTTCAGGCAGCAGAGTCCAAAAATCCCAGTTAGCTGTCGGATTACGCATTCCCGTACGAGGATCGCGCTTTATCGCATGGTTCAGATCGGGAAATTTAAGAGGATCACGTAAGAAAAATACAGGAGTATTGTTGCCAACAAGATCCCAATTTCCTTGGTCCGTATAAAACTTCATTGCGAAGCCGCGGATGTCGCGTTCAGCATCGGCAGCACCACGCTCACCCGCCACAGTCGAAAACCGGACAAGGCAAGGGGTCTTCTTACCCACTTCCGAAAAAATCGAAGCGCGGGTAAATTCTGTAATATCTTCTGTTACAGTGAATGTGCCGAAAGCACCGGAACCTTTAGCATGCATACGCCGTTCAGGTATCACTTCGCGGTCAAAATGAGCTATTTTTTCAAGATACCACGGGTCTTGGGCTGTAAACGGGCCGGGACGACCTGCTGTCTGTACATTTTGGTTGTCGGCGATAGGGCGTCCGTTTTCAGCGGTAAGTCTTTTCTTATCCATACAATCAATCGAGTTTTATAATCAGTAAAATATTGTAATTTGAACATTTATAAGTCTAAAAAAGTTTTTCGACGCGGCCAACCGTCATAATTGTAATATGCAGATTTATGCACAAATAATTTACAACAGTTAGTATTTATTCAAAAGTTCTGATTATATTTGCATATCATTAACATAATAAACACATATTTATGGAAAACAATGAATATCCTTACAAAGGTTTGAGTATAAACGGTTTTATCATGCTGTTTTTCCAGCTTTTGCTTGCTCTGCTCATCATGGCATTAATATTAATTCTGGGATGGATTGTACCGGCAGCCATCCTAAGTTTAATATGGGTATTTCTATCATCAGGTTATATAAAGCAGGAGCCCAACGAATCGCGTGTATTGGTGTTTTTCGGGAAATACAGCGGCACATACCGTAAAGTCGGCTTCAACTGGATCAATCCCCTACTTACTAAAAAACGCATATCGCTCCGCATAAGAAACCTTGATGTCGAACCGATAAAGGTCAATGACAAAGTAGGCAACCCTATACTTATCGGTCTCGTGCTCGTATGGAAAATCAATGACACATATCGTGCCGTATTTGATCTCGACTCCGGATCAGCCACATATCAGTCATTCGTTGCCATTCAGAGCGATGCAGCCCTGCGTGAGGTCGCCGGAAAATACGCCTATGACAACGAGTCGAGCCACGCCGAAGAACTAACCTTGCGGTCAGGAGGTGAAGAAATCAATGAAGAACTCGAACGCAAGCTCAATGAACGTCTCGCCATGGCAGGTATAGAAGTGGTGGAAGCCCGCATAAATTATCTGGCATACGCGCCAGAAATAGCGGCCGTGATGTTGCGCCGCCAACAGGCATCAGCCATCATCTCGGCGCGTGAAAAGATTGTAGAAGGCGCAGTGACGATGGTTAAGCTCGCTCTTGACCGCCTTGACGAAGAAAACGTAGTAAAACTCGATAACGAACGCAAAGCCACCATGATAGGCAATCTTCTTGTGGTACTCTGTGCCGATGAGGCCGCCCAACCCGTTGTAAATGCCGGCAACTGATAAGGGAAAACGCTGTTGCTAAACGACGCCCTGCCCTTATGTCCATCCTGATATGCGGGCGCCGTAGGACTATTGGCGCCCCGACCCGCCTGCTGTATTTTAGCAGTTCAATCTGCCGGAATTTGTGTCTATCCATTTTGAGACTGAACCATTAATAAGCCATATAATGAAAGAGTTGCCCCGCCTAATTAGGCGGGGCAACTCTTTCATTAGTCTATGCATGCATTAAAATGGGTGGTTATGTCAGCAAAGTCCTTTGTCTTGACCATGCTTAAGAACAGCTTCACAGATAAAATCGGTGATGCTATCCACTTGTTCCAGAACTGCATGCACTGTTGCGGGAGCATTAAAGCCATAGCGCTTTACTGTCGATTTTTTGCGACCGGCACCGGGACGGCGTCCGCCTCGCTTTTTTGCAGTTTCTTCCATAATTCGCCTAAACTAATTGCACAAAAACGTAATGTTGAACTTTGCGAGTGATAAACTCGTAAATTCGGTTGCAAAACTACAAAAAAACTTATTTTATACATCAATATTAAGATATTTTTTGATGCTTTTTTAGTGAAAAAATGAATTTGACACAACATAATCGCACCAAATTAACACGTTTTAACTCAATATAACTACCAAATATTCATATTTTCGTATTACTCGATATTTTAGCGGATAAATCATATTAATATTTTAAATTTGCATACCAATCTATCCATAACGACAATCTATAATCTCAAATGAATATCGTCAAAAAATATATTATTGCAATTATAACGATCAGTTTTATTCTCATATTTTTTAAATACAACACAAGAGAAGCAATTGATTACTCTATAGATGCTGCACTAAAAAAGGCTGGTGAAAATAGACTCGAACTTGAATTTGTATTAAATTATTTCAAGAATGACTCAATCAAATATAATGCAGCAAAATTTTTGATACAAAACATGCCCGGTCATTTTTCTATAACGAGTCCAGAACTTGACGAAATTAAAGAAATTAAATATAAAAAATGGCATTTAAATGATAGTGATAAAACGAAATATGCCAAATTCAATTATCTTGAGCTACCTAAATCATATGATTTAAAAGAAATAAAAGCATCATTACTAATAAATAATATCAACATGGCTGTGGACGTTTGGAAGTCTCGACCATGGCATAACAAATATAATTTTGATGAATTTTGCGAATATATTCTACCATATAGAATCGGGGATGAACCATTAGAAGATTGGCGTACACTATACTATAATAGATATGCGTGCATATTGGATTCTTTATATGACGGTAATGATCCTGTAGAAGCTGCCGAAAAAATAATGACCTATGTAAAACATGAGGGCTTCGACAATTATACCGATGTTAAACTTCCTCATTTAGGAGCTTCATTTTTATATAAACAAAGGGCCGGCTATTGTAGAGAAAATTGTGATATCGCCATTTACATATTGCGCTCATTAGGAATACCTGTCGCTATGGATTTTTATGAATCGTCACCAAGTTATAACAGTCGACATTACTGGACCGCAATAATTGACACATGCTATCCTCGAAAATCAATAGCATTTAATTACACAGAAGCTCCTATAAACAGAGATAATGCCACAGGTACACGAAAAAAGGGAAAAGTATACAGGCACTACTATAGCAACCAGTCTAAATTAGTAAATTACATCACGACATCTAATGTGCCGCTTTTCTTTAAAAGACAAGATATTGCCGATGTTACCCATGAGTACTTTGGATACAATTCAATTGTAATAGACAGCTACTGCATGTTTAAGGAACCATTCATCTATTTATCAATTTAATGGGAATACTTATCACCCTATTGATATATCTTATGCATATAATAATCAATTTAACAATATTGAACCGGGGGTAATATACTTTCCGACTAAATGCATTCAAGAAAAAATGATTGCAGTCGATTATCCTCTTTTAATCAATAAGAATCGAATACACCGATTCGTTCCCTCATATACACAAACAGTTTCGGCCCCAATAATTAGGAAATATCCTATTCGCAATAATATTCAATTCCTTTCAACGGTGATTGGGAGCACTATTGAAATTTCAAAATTTAAAGATTTTACAGAAACGGATATTGTCAAGCATTTCAAACATACAATGACAACAAACACGTTATTGATTAAATTTAATAAAAGAATAAATTTAAGATATCTCCGATATTCTGCACAAAAGGATAAACGTATCGAATTAGGTGAATTTCGTTTCTATAAATTGTGGGCAAGAAATTTTTCCTGATACGATATGGGCAAATCACCGCTTGAGTATAATCCATCGAAAAAACTTAAACCTCATAAATGACGATGATTGGAGCTCATTTTATATGTCAGACCGTAATGGAGAAAAACTAATATTCGACTTCGGTAAAAATATCTATTTAGACAGCATTCTATTTATTCCTCGAAATGATGACAATTTTATCCATTTCGGGGATGAATATGAATTATTTTACCATGCAGGAGCTAAAGGATGGAAATCATTGGGCAGACAAAAGGCTAATTCAAACAGTCTTTATTATGATAACATCCCCCAAAATTCAGTTTTATGGCTACATGACCATACTCGTGGCAAAGAGGAAAGATGCTTCTACCTATTAAACGGGCAACAAGTTTTCATATAAATTCTTACTACACGAAAATATCATGCCACAACCCATTTATTTTAACTTAAATTAACTCAATCTACATTATTTTATTTTTATTTTTGTAAAAACAATTTAGACATCATGAGAATATTACCTAACATTAAAGCATTTCCAGATTTCCTGTTAAAATGATGCACAACGTCACTTATTGCATTGCTTTTGACCACGTTCCATTGTTCCGCAATTAAGGATACGACAAAAGAAGTTTCGCAGCTATTACTTGGGACTAATCAATTTGACTTTGGCCAAATTGACAAAAACAGCAAATCTATAGCAACGGTAAAAATAGGACTGTACAATTCAGGAACGACCCCAGTATTAATCCTTAAAGCTGATACATCTTGTAAATGCGTAAAAACAAATTTTGAAAATGACGAAATTCCGCCTAAAGGAACTGCATATTTATCAATCAGTATTGAGACCAAAGAGTTAGAAGGTCCGTTTAAGAAAAAAGTTTATTTAAAAACGACAGCAAAAAATAGAGTTGAACTAATTAAAATTTCAGGAAATGTTACCGATTAATTTTTACAACATAAGATATAGCATCTTGCTTATCATTTTATTGATTACATCATGTGATTCCGCAAATGAACCGTTGTTCAGTTGTGACGAACATATAAACCATTGGGTCGAAACCAATTTAAAGACGGTACACCAATTAAACAGACAACAATGGTTAACAATTAAAACAATTGGCCAAAAAATAGCGACCTATCGTGGTTTTACTTCGGAACAAAAACATAAATTTTGGCATGATAAATTAAAGGAAGTAAAAATGCTTGACTGGAATTCTGAAGAATTAAAACATATTGATACTCTAATAAATTTTATTGATGAATACGATAAGATATTCACTGACAATTTTAAAAATAAGACAATTGATGAAGAATTAGAGGATACTTTTGATGTCTTTATGTATACTTGGACACAAGACGCAAAAGACAACCTTAATTGGAGTGACCGTACTATATTTGCAATAATTGGGGCAGGAGAAAAAATGCTGTCTAAAGATGGAGATATTGAATTGCCGGAGAAGACATATGCTATAGAAAAGTTGTCGGTACCGGATGAACAATCCGGAGATTGCTTTTGTAATGACCCAGACGATTATTGCAACTTCATACTCGAAATTGTGAACCCGAATACTATTAAATTTGATTGTGTCAAAAATGGATGTCAAGTAAAGAGTGGTTGCGGTTGGATGTTTAATTATGATTGCAATGGGCAATGCATAGCACGCAAAAATTAGAAACTGTCATGAAACAAAAACTGATCATATTTTTTACAGCAGTACTGACGACTGCCATTCTTATACCCTTGCGAGGTGGTTATCTCAACATCAGTACTCTTAGTAGCTTCCAGATGGCCGATATCGGATACTTGATTGTGTTTTTCCCTCTTACGCTATTCATTCTCAACCGCTACTCGCGACAAATAAAACTATCCGAGATATTGGCATTGCTGCTTATCGGCAGTTCATGGGATTTAGTCACCTCAATAACACATATGCCGGGGTCGTTGGTGTCAATGCTCGATTTTTTATGTAGATGGGCAGCTATAATCGCCGCATTTCTTTTCTATAAATCATCCTATCGTAAAAGATTACTGGTATTAGGCAGCTTTATCATAATCGGGCTAGCCATTGTCATCGTTCAAGAACCTTACTTTTGGTTTATAGTGAACAATGTTGATTAATGCATTGCACAAAGTAAACAGGCAAATAATCTATAAAAATCTTTTAATCTGCTTAATTTTGTGGGGCTCTTCAAACTTTTTATAGGTTATCTCCAGTTATTCGGATTCATCAAAAACAATAATTTTTTATACAAGGTCACCGGATCATTTTTTAATCCGGGACCTTATTGTGGTTTTCTATCCACAATTATACCGACAGCATTATGGTTGTCATTTTCTGCCGATAAACCGTACATACGTCATCTGGCTAAAACATATATCATCATCGCAATTATAATCTTACCGTTTCTTTCGAGTAGAATTGGCTGGATATCTGCAATCACCGGAAGTGCGTTAGTATTATCGCACATCTATAATTTTAATTTAAAGAAAAAGCAAAATTCGCTCTATATATTTATCGGTGCCCTTTTGTTTCCTTTATTATTATATCTTTTATGGTATTTAAAACCGGTATCTGCTGCAGGTAGAATATTTTTATGGCGTATTGGTATATCTGCTGTATTAAACGCACCCTTTGCAGGTGTTGGCTGGAATCATGTTGCAGGAGCATTAGGTAATGCTCAAGAAGAATTTTTCAGAAATAATATTGAATCCGTATCAGAATACAATGCCATCGGAATACCACAATATGCATTCAATGAATATATACATATAGCTATTTCATGGGGTATTCCGACAGCTATAGCGGTATTAGCAAGTATAATATTTCTAATTAAATCCGCATTAAAGGACAAAAATTACGGAATAGCCGGAAGCATTGTTACATTTGCAATATTTGCATTTGCTTCATATCCACTCCAATTTATTCAATTCATAATACTTATATGTATATTATCGTCATTAGTCCTGCTATCGCCCAGAAAAGCACAGACGTATTATTACTTATCAATTATCATTATTTGTATAATTGGCATTACAGGAATATACAATACATACACCCGTAATTCAAATATTAGAAAATATAACAATTTCATATGCACTGAAATTTCTGAATATGAGAATCTATTTTCACATATGGCATCCAATCCACGGTTTTTGTTTGATTATGGGATGATATTACGGAAAAATAAACGACTATACGAATCCAATATCATAATGCTCAAAACGACAGAAATAAGTAGCGACCCTATGCCATTAAACATAATAGGTCGGAACTATGAAGATTTAAAACAATACCATTTAGCTGAAAAATACTATATAAGAGCATCTCATCGAATGCCCAAATTATTATATCCACACTATTTACTAATGAAATTATATGGCACACCGGGATACAACAATATAAACTTAATGAGATTGGAAGCCAAGACGATAATGATGCTTAATCCGGATGTCAACAACGAAAGCATGGCCTTGATGCGAAAAGAGGCACAAGCCTGTTTAGACAGTCTCGAAGATCAGGCATTGTAGAGATAACGCTTGATAGAGCGCTTGGGGGTCTTTTCAAATTCGTTGGCTATAAGCTGTATCTTATCTACCTTTTCGTAAGGAGCCACAAGTTTGTTAAGTTCGACAAGCACCTGCTCCATCTCCTTAGGCAACTCCTCGTTGGTGACTCCAAATTTATCCATAGCCTCATAATCGGGATACACAAGGGCTACAAGCCGCCCGTTACGTTCTATAACAAGACTCTCGGCCACATACGGCATATTGTTCAGTTTGGCCTCTATCTCCTCCGGATATATGTTCTGACCGTTGGAAGACAATATCATGGTCTTATAACGCCCTTTAATAAATATCGTGCCATCGGCGCTACGTGTACCCATGTCGCCGGTGTGAAGCCAGCCGTCGGCATCGAGCACAGCCTCCGTAGCATCGGGATTGTTGTAATAGCCCTTCATGACATTGACGCCCTTGACACATATCTCTCCGGGTATGTTTTCCGGATCGTCGCTCAGGACCTTACTGTGCATTATGACAGGCAGAGTACGGCCCGAGGAGCCGGAAATAAACTGACGCCATGGAGTGTAGCTGATAAGTGGCCCGCACTCGGTCATGCCGTATCCCACCGTAAACGGGAAGCGTATGCGGTGCAGAAATTCCTCCACCTCATGGTTAAGCGGAGCGCCGCCCACAATAACCTCCTCAAACTCCCCGCCAAACGCATCGACCAGCTTGCGCCTTATAAGAGCGTACAACGCCTTGTCAATACCCGGCATGGAGAGGACCCACCGTATGCCCTTCTTGGTAATCATAGGCAGTATCTGCTTACGATATATCTTCTCAAGTATAAGCGGCACACATATGACAAGATTGGGTCTGACTTCATGGAGAGCCTTCAGAAGAAGATTAGGCGAAGGAAGCTTGCCGAACACGGTTATGTGCGTACCCACGGCGAGCGGCACCAGCATGTCAAAAGCGCAGCCATAGGCGTGAGCCAGCGGCAAAAACGACAGACAACGCGAACCTTGATAATGCAGACGCGAATGTATACCGAAAGTGACATTGCCCCACAGATTACGGTAAGTCAGCATGACTCCTTTTGAAAATCCGGTCGTTCCAGAAGTATAATTAAGCACAGCCACATTATCAGGGTCAGGCACAGGATACCTGACATCATCAGGCTTAAGCCCTCCCCTATAACGGCGGCTGAATTTGCGGTTTATATTTTTAAGTTGTTTCTGCATGCGCCCGTCGTTAAGCGGATGCTCGGCAAGAATCTTACCGTCAGTCAATGATATGACACCGCGCAGACGCGGCATCTTCTCAAACTCAAAGGTCTCCCATATGTTATTTTCGACAAACAACATCACACTCCCGGAGTGATTTACTATATGCTGGGCATCGGTGGGATTAAATTCCTGCAGTATAGGCACTATAGTGGCGCCATAAGTTATCGTGGCGATAAACACCATTATCCATCCGGGCGAATTCTTACCGATAAGAGCCACTTTATCGCCGGGAGTTATTCCAGCCAGCTCATAAGTCATGTGTATCTTGGCTATCTCATAAGACAGGTCGGAGTACAGATATGTTTTGCCAGTGCCATAGTCGGTAATAGCCGGCAATGTCCAATTATCACGAAAACTCGATGCATATATTTCATTCAGGTCGTTGGAAGCACTCATAAAAATCATGTCATTTTGACAAAATTACAATATTTTGTACTTACTTAGTACAATTAAATGCTATAATTTGTTTTTACAATCAATTATAGTCAGTTTATGGTTATGATAAATAAATTATCTGTAGTAATTTTGCAGAATGATTGACGAGATGACATTTGGCAATGCGAAAGCCCTGTTTCACACATTGGGCTGCAAATTGAACTTTGCCGAGACTTCCACCATAGCCCGTATTTTTGCCGAAAAAGGCATACGTCGCATTCAAGCCGGAGAAATTCCAGACGTCATAGTAGTAAACACATGTAGCGTGACTGACATGGCCGACAAAAAATGTCGTCAGGCCATACACCGTTTTTCATCACGCTATCCACAAGCCGCCATAATAGTGACCGGTTGCTATGCCCAGCTTAAAAGCGACGAGATAATAGCAATGCCCGGCGTAGACATTGTGGCAGGAACTGACCGTAAACTCCGGCTCACAGAGTATCTTGAAGACTGGATGAAGTCAAGACAGCCGAGCAGCATGGTGACCCCCACCAAGGACATAAGAGAATTCAGCCCTTCCTGTTCACGAGGCGACCGCACACGCTACTTTCTCAAAGTGCAGGACGGCTGCGACTATTGGTGCACCTACTGTACTATCCCCAAGGCTCGCGGACGTAGCCGGTCCGGCACTATTGACAATCTCGTGGCCCAAGCCCGAGGCGTAGCTGAAGAAGGCGGTAAGGAGATAGTGATAACCGGAGTCAATATAGGTGATTTCGGCAAAGGGCGCGATGACACATTCCTCGATCTTATAAAGGAGCTTGACAAGGTGGACGGCATAGAACGTTATCGTATTTCGTCGATTGAGCCCAATCTTCTTACCGATGATATAATAGAATTCGTCGCCGCTTCACGCCGCTTCATGCCCCACTTTCATGTACCGTTACAAGCCGGAAGCGACAAAGTACTGTCATTAATGCACCGTCATTATGACACGACACTGTTCCGTCATCGCATGGAGAAAATAAGAGACGTGATGCCTCACGCTTTTATCGGAGTAGATATTATTGTAGGCGCACGTGGTGAAACCGATGAACTATTTGACCGATCGTTTGATTTCGTCGAGTCGCTCGATATATCACGATTGCATGTGTTCCCCTACTCAGAACGTCCCGGCACACGTGCACTTGAAATCGACCACGTAGTCACACAAGCCGAAAAACATCGCCGCACCAACATCATGCTCAAAGTTTCGGAAAAAAAACTCTCCGATTTCACTTCACGATTCATCGGCACAGTACGGCCCGTACTCGTCGAACACCGGCGTGGCAACCGTCCGATGACCGGTTTCACCGACAATTATCTGAAAGTAGAAATCGCACCCGAAGACTCGATTGCCAACACTATCATACCGGTTATGCTGGATAAGATGACAGATAACGACCCGGGATTAATCAAAGGTGACATAGTACAATGAAAGGATACCGTAGTTACATACCGCTTGGGTGGTTGTTAAACGCACTTGCCCGTATGCCGCTGAAAGTACTATATATATTCAGCGACATACTGTTTGTAGTCATGTACCATATTGTCAGATACCGGCGTAACGTCGCGATGACCAATATAACGGAATCGTTTCCCGACAAGTCACCTGAAGAATGCAGAAAAATATGTCGTGACTTTTTCCGTCATTTCTCGGATTATATCGTAGAGACAGTAAAACTCGGACATATATCGGACGACGAAATAAAACGCCACATAGAATTTACTGGCTGCGAAATTCTCGACAAGTATTTCGACCAAGGACGCTCTATGGTGGTTTACTTCTCGCACTGCGGCAATTGGGAGTGGGCTACGTCCCTGACCCTCTGGATGCGCCATAAACCATCATCTGACTTGGTATATGCTCAAGTATATCGTCCGTTGACCAACAAATGGTTTGACTCATATTTTCTTAAACTAAGAAGCCGCTTCGGCTCGGTATCATATGACAAACGAATGGTATTTCGCCATCTGATTATGTTGCGCCGCGACAATATACAGAGCATAACCGGCTTCATGAGCGATCAGAAACCGAGTCATAATGATCCGGTGCACATAGTCAAATTTCTCAACCATCCCACTGCCGTAATAACAGGCACCGAAACCGTAGTACGTAAACTTGACATGGTGGCTGTATACTGGGATATGGAAAAGACCGGGCGCGGACACTATCGTTTAAATGCCCGCGTCATAACCGACAATGCTTCGGAAATGCCTGAATACGCCATAACCGACACCTATGTCAGGATGCTGCAGGACACCATTACACGTCAGCCGTCCATATGGCTGTGGACCCACAAGAGATGGAAAAACAAAGTAGAATACCCTGCCGACATGCCACGATGAAAAAACCGATTGCCGTAATAATACTTAATTGGAACGGTGAAGCGATGCTGCGCACGTTTCTTCCGGCTGTGATACTGACGACCCCGACCGACATAGCCGACATAATAGTCGCCGACAACGGCAGTACCGACGCATCGCTCTCCATGCTTGAAACAACGTTTCCTGATATCAAAACCGTCAAACTTGACAGGAACTATGGATTTGCTGAGGGTTACAATCGCGCCATAGCCGCCACGCGTTACCGCTATACCGTATTGCTGAACAGCGACGTGGCACCAGCACCCGGCTGGCTTCGTCCGTTGTATGACTACCTTGAAGAAAAAACCGAGACTGCCGCCGTACAACCCAAGATTCTATCTTATATACGACAAGATACATTTGAATATGCTGGTGCAGCCGGTGGATATATAGACTGCAACGGCTATCCATATTGCCGCGGACGACTCTTTGAAACTGTAGAGAAAGACATAGGACAATACGATAGCACAGTATCGGTTTTCTGGGCTACCGGAGCCGCATTGATGGTACGTACCGATGTATATGAATCCACCGGGGGGCTTGATCCTGAATTCTTTGCCCATATGGAAGAGATAGATCTGTGCTGGCGTATAAAACTCGCCGGCCACGACATAGCGGCCATACCGGCATCTACCGTATACCACCTCGGAGGAGGAACCCTGCCGGCATCCAATCCGCACAAAACATACCTCAACTTCCGAAATAACCTCCTCCTGTTGCATAAAAACCTCCCCGATTCATGCAGACGCCGCCGACTTGTCATACGCAGACTATACGACACCTTGGCATGGGGCAAGTACGTACTTACCCTTGATTTTGCCAATGCCGGAGCCATACTGCGGGCCCACCGCGATTTCAGAAAGATGTCAAAAAACTATCGGTCACATCCTGATAAAAATCTGTTGCCATCGCGTCCTAATATAATCCGAGACTACTTTTTATATAGAAAACGATATTTCAACCAATTAAAACACTAAATATAACAACATATAACAATTTGCCATAAAACAAAACCCACACCGGCCCCGTTATAACTTCATAACGTAAACACATTTAGTTACTTTAAATCATTTCATATCATTATGACACTTGATAACACAAAGGGGCAATACATACTGTCCCTCGATCAGGGGACAAGCAGTTCCCGCGCTATCGTATTTGACCGCTCGGGCTCAATCTGCTCCGTGGCCCAGCGTGAATTTGAACAAATATTTCCCCAATCGGGGTGGGTGGAGCATGATCCCCACCAGATATGGGCTTCACAAGCTTCTGTCATCGCCGAAGCCATTTCGAAGATAGACATCAACGGCAAAAACATTGCGGCGATAGGTATAACCAACCAACGCGAGACCACCATAGTATGGGACTGTGACACAGACGAACCGATATACAACGCTATCGTATGGCAGGACCGACGCACAGCCGATTACTGCGACCAGCTGCGCGAGGAGGGCCTCGTCGAGATGATACGTTCAAAAACTGGTCTTATCCTTGACGCCTATTTCAGCGCCACCAAGATAAAATGGATTCTTGACAATGTGCCGGGAGCCCGTAAACGTGCCGAACAGGGCAAACTGATGTTCGGCACCGTCGACTCATGGCTCATATGGCGACTTACGCGCGGCGAGGTACACGTGACAGACGTAACCAACGCATCACGTACTATGCTTTTCAACATACACTCGCTTGAATGGGACAAAGAACTTCTGGAACTCTTCGACATACCGCTGTCAATGATGCCAGAAGTAAAATCGTCAAGTGAAGTATACGGTTATACTACCACAACCATTTTCGCCCACAAAGTACCTATTGCAGGCATCGCAGGCGATCAGCAGGCCGCGCTTTTCGGGCAGATGTGTATCGAGCCCGGCTCTGTAAAAAACACCTACGGCACCGGATGCTTCCTGCTTATGAATACAGGCAACCGCCCCATAGAGTCAAAAAACAAGCTCCTGACCACAATCGCGTGGAAGATAGGCGACAAAGTTTCGTATGCCCTTGAAGGATCCATATTTGTCGGAGGCTCCGTAGTACAATGGCTCCGCGACGGGCTCAAGTGCATAAGCAGTTCAGCCGATGTCGAAGCTCTTGCCGCATCGGTTGATGATACAGACGGTGTATATTTCGTACCAGCTCTCACCGGACTTGGCGCTCCATATTGGGACCAATATGCCCGTGGAGCCATAAGCGGCATAAGCCGAGGCACCACTACCGCCCATATAGCACGCGCGGCACTCGAAGGCATAGCATACCAGACCTATGATATTGTAAAGGCTATGGAGAGAGACTGCGGATTGCCCATAACCAACCTCAAAGTCGACGGCGGCGCATCGCGCAACAATCTACTCATGCAGTTCCAAAGCAATATTCTCGCTACCGAGGTACTGCGTCCACGCATTACTGAGACCACCGCTCTCGGAGCCGCATATCTTGCGGGTCTTGCCATCGGGTTCTGGCCGAGCCTTGACGAAATAAAGGCCCAATGGCAGGTAGAACGCACGTTTGACCCGTCGGGTGACGAGGCCAAGGTGACATCGAAAATCAACGGCTGGCACAATGCAGTTAACCGCGTACTCTCAGAGTATTCACAGAAATAACAAAAGGAGCAGTCATGGAAGTACCACTGTTTATACAATGTGTATTTGAATTTTTAGGCACACTCATACTTGTTGTTCTCGGATGCGGTGTAGTGGCTTGTGTAAGCCTGCGAAAATCAAAAGGCGAAAGTGCAGGATGGATTGTAGTCACACTCGCGTGGGGCCTTGCCGTAATGTGCGGAGTGCTCATTGCCGGTCCTTATTCAGGAGCACACCTTAATCCAGCTGTCACACTCGGACTGGCGGCCGCGGGAAAATTTCCGTGGACTTATGTCATACCGTTTATAGTGGCTCAGATACTCGGAGGCATGCTAGGCGCCATGTTGGTATATGTATTTTACAAAGACCATTTCGACGCCACCGAAGATGCGGAGTCAAAACTCGGAGTATTCTCCACCATTCCGGCCATACGTAACCACAGCCGCAATCTTATAAGCGAAATCATCGGTACATTTGTACTCGTACTCGTCATATTGTTCATAGGCGATGAAGGCAACTCCTCGCAGGTCGGGCTCGGCAGTATCGGCGCCCTGCCTGTGGCTCTACTTGTCGTGGCTATCGGCATGTCGCTCGGCGGCACTACCGGATATGCGATAAATCCGGCACGTGACCTCGGACCGCGAATAGCCCATGCATTGCTCCCCATAAAAGGAAAAGGCTCAAGTCAATGGAGTTATAGCTGGATTCCCATAGTGGGACCGCTTCTTGGCGGAGTCATCGCCGCACTCCTATATTGCGCCATAAAGGCTATGATGTAGCACTACATAGCATCAATCGCCCAACATACGGCCCGGAAGACAATCGACAAGATACTTCCGGGCTTTTTCCCATGGTACGTATATTTCTTCCGAGCCGACCAACAAGTCTACAGGTACCTCGTTGAGGTCGGTGCGGAGGTACATACGCCCGCTGTCGGAACGAAACAGAATAAGCTGCAGATTAGAAGCCATCGGTACAACACGGAAGTTACACCAATGACGTGACACAAGCGAAAAATCATCGGTCATATAGTAACATCCCGGCAAGTGCATAAGCGACAACAAAGGCATCAGAGTCTCGGCATGTCCGAACCGCAGTTGCACATACGCATCATTGTGTCCGGTAATAACGCTATCAATACTGTTTATAATCTCGCCAAGAAGCGGAGACGCGATGTCGGCCGGCAACTTGGACACGGTCGACGCCGTACGCGTAAGATACTGACTCAGATTATTGCATGACCATAGACGGCTATACTCCTCCTCTGTCATGAACTCGGCAATGTCCACATTGTAACTCATAGCGCCGAGCGATGACAAAAAACCGTATTCGGTCAGCGCGAAGTCGCGAAGCTGTTTTTCGGTAGCGCAACATCCGTCACCAAGCGCCCGTACAGCCGGAGTCACAGGAGCATTATCATCAAAAAAGCGTTCATATATGTCATGATACGGCTCCCTCTCACGATAGCGCACATAACTGCTGTCGACTTCAAAAGGCCTTAACAGCCGCGAAGTCACAGGTCCCGACTCGGTGTATATATTCATACGGCGGTGCTCTATAGCCAATTGATGGGTAAACGCATCCATGCTCATCACACAGCGGGGCACATAAGAAGCCATAGCTGTGACGCGACCGCGTACAAAAAGTTCGGGAAAGCTGCGGTACATACGGCGGGCTATACCCTCCTGCTCCGCCATACCCAGAGAATCAAGCATGCCCCATCGGCCTTCGCACATGGTCAGCACATCATCGACTATCGACAGCAACTTACGGCCTACAGGCGTTATACTTCCGAGCGAGTCGGCTTTTAAAAGAGCACTCTTCAATTTCATGGCACGTGCGTCTGAAGAAGGATACCGTGCACCATGACGACCTACATGACTGATCATAACAGGCTTCAATGTGTCGGGATATGCCGCTCTTGCCGACGGTATAGAATATGGCATGGCACTTCCTGCATACTCCGTCATAGTATAGTTAAAATCACCGGCAAAAACTGAAGTAACCGAAATTATTGCCGCAAACAGTACAGTTATACTCTTCATTGTTTTTAAATTTGCAAAAAAGTCTGCATCCATGAGCATACCCTCTCATATATTAAATCTCATAGAGAATAACGCTGTCGACGAAGCTATTGTTTCGCTAGACAGGTTTATCGAGGAATCGGGCGACTCAGCCGAGGCCTATTTTCAGCGTGGCAAACTCCACTGGCAGGCAGGCCACCGTCGCGAGGCCATAAACGACTACCACCGTGCAGTCGACATAGATTCTGCCAGTCCGGCCCGCGAAGCCCTGCGCCTTTCCATGTCAATCATGAACTTCTATAACACGGATCTTTACAATCCGTAACCTGCGCCGGGATATAATATAAGGCAGCCTGCCGGAAGAAAGAATCAATACTCCGGCAGGCCGATGTCAGTATACTTTATGACAATAGACGCTAACGTGACGACGATCGGCTTATAAGCCCTACAATCCACAGTAGCACTATAGCACCTATCACCGATGTTATGAGGCTACCGATAATGCCGCCTGCGGTAATGCCAATAAGGCTGAACAGCCATCCGCCGAGCACACCGCCTATTATACCCACTATAAGATTCACTATAAGGCCAAATCCGCCTCCACGCATTAACTTGCCAGCAACGAAGCCGGAGACTATTCCAATAAGAATGTACCAGATAAAATTCATATTCTCTAAATTTTTAAGGCCGGTTCCGGTCTGTCAGTAAGGCGCCCCCGCACCCGGCAATGTTCTATATCGAAACGACCCTACATTTAAACTTGTTCACGGCATCAGCCTAATAATTTTGAACCGACACCGTCACAACACATTAAATAGCTATGGAAATTCCTAACAATAAACGATTTGTTTAAGTTTTTTTCGGCGAAACCTTTGCCATTAAGTAAATTATCACTACCTTTGCACCGCTTTTCGTAATCTCTGGCAAGACATGCAGCTTGCTATATTGCGTATTATTAACATTTTAACATTCAATCAAAAATGGATTTAATCAAAGTTGCTGAAGAAGCATTTGCCACCGGCAAGCAGCATCCGGAATTCGGTCCCGGCGATACCATCACCGTAGCTTACCGTATCAAAGAGGGTAACAAGGAGCGTATCCAGCAATACCGCGGCGTAGTAATCCGCATCTCAGGCGACGGAGAAAAGAAGCGTTTCACTGTACGTAAGATGAGCGACAACATCGGCGTAGAGCGTATATTCCCTATCGAATCTCCGTTTATCGACTCTATAACCGTAAACAAATACGGTAAAGTACGTCGTGCTAAACTTTACTATCTCCGCAACCTTACCGGCAAGAAAGCTCGTATCAAAGAGCGTCGCATAAAGTAATCAACGACATTGCCAAATCACATATAACAATGCCCGGCTCATAAAGTCGGGCATTGTTATATACTTTAAAAGCATATTACTCGATATCATCGTCATCATCATCGCGACGAGGCGATACGACATACAATATCCATAAGAAAAACGCACACATGACAGCCGCGGCACCAAGCGATACGGCCTGCATGGCAGACGAGTCGCCAATCAAAATAAACACCCACCCGCCTAACAATGCACCACATATACCTACACACACCGCAAAGGCGGTGCTTCTTATCTTAGGCACCAGACGGCCTACCATGAAACCGCCTATAATACCGATGATTGTCCATACAATCCAAAGTGATCCGGCCATAACTCTGTTTTTTTAATTTCTCACATGATATCAAGCGCTCCAGTACTCAAATATGGTGAGCCACACCAGCAGCAGAGCAATCAGTATGCTTACCCCTATCCAAAGCCAAACGGCCACGCGATCTTGCTTTTCTCTCTTCATAGTTACCACAATTAAATAGTCGATTAAAGTGCCGGCCGAAAGCCTGACACTTTAAATCTATAACAATCGCAGCGCCCAATAGTTTTTCAACCATAGAAGTAAGAGTAAAACCCGATAAGATCAACAACCTATAGCACGGCGGAGAGTGTCCACCTGAGTCTCCCACAGCTCCTTGCTGTCATCGAGTTCATCAGGTTCGGCATAATCGGTGACAATCAAAGTGGTATCATCGGTCATCTCGTTGACACTGATGCTCATCTCGAAATATGCACGCGACGTCTCGTCATCCCACCTGAAACGTATAGACAAACCGTCGCGTCTGCCTATGACAGTAGCACACTGCTCCTGTCCGTTCCACTCAAACACGTATTTCTTACCTGCGACACTCACAGCGTCGGCAAACCATTCCTTAAGCCCTGTAGCCGAAGATATATAACTCCACAAAAGGCTTACCGGCACACTGCGCATGGCAAACTCAAGACGAAATTTCTGCTTTTCCATAACTATCGTTTTATGATAAGCTTAATCCACAGATGCGAAATAAATATTTTCCCGCGATACTGACAAATATCTTACGGAATTTATGTATATTTGCACCCGTAAAATGCCCTAAAGGCATTAAGAGGCATACATAGATTTATTCACCAAAATACTAAAAAATTCATGGTAAGTTACAAAGACCTCGGCTTGGTCAACACTCGTGAGATGTTTGCTAAAGCCATCAAGGGCGGATATGCCGTTCCCGCTTTCAACTTCAACAACATGGAACAGCTTCAGGCCATCATCAAGGCTGCTGCTGAAGACCGTTCACCAGTTATCCTTCAGGTATCTAAGGGCGCACGCAACTACGCCAACCCCATTCTGCTCCGCTACATGGCACAGGGTGCCGTAGAATATGCAAAGAGCCTCGGATGGGAAAATCCCCAGATATGCCTTCACCTCGACCACGGTGACAGCTACGAGATTTGCAAAGACTGCATCGACCACGGCTTCTCATCGGTTATGATTGACGGTTCACATCTCCCCTATGAAGAAAACGTAGCTCTTACAAAGAAAGTCGTTGAATACGCTCATCAGTTTGATGTTACTGTAGAAGGCGAACTTGGCGTACTTGCCGGTGTTGAGGACGAAGTTTCTTCCGACCACCACACCTATACCGACCCCGAAGAAGTTATCGACTTCGCTACTCGTACAGGTTGCGACAGCCTCGCTATATCAATCGGTACTTCTCACGGAGCTTACAAGTTCACTCCCGAGCAGTGCACCCGCAACGCCGAGGGTAAACTCGTTCCCCCGCCTTTGGCATTTGAAGTGCTCGACGCCGTTATGGAGAAACTCCCCGGCTTCCCCATCGTTCTCCACGGTTCATCATCAGTTCCTCAGGAGTATGTAGACATGATCAACCACTACGGTGGCAAATTGCCCGACGCTATCGGTATACCCGAAGAAGAGCTCCGCAAAGCAGCCAAGAGCGCCGTATGCAAGATCAACATCGACTCTGACAGTCGTCTTGCCATGACTGCTGCCGTCCGCAAGGTCCTCTCTGAGAAACCCGCAGAATTTGACCCCCGCAAATATCTCGGTCCGGCCCGCGACGAAATGGAAAAACTCTACAAGCACAAAATCGAAAACGTGCTTGGCAGCAAGGATAAAGCATAATATAACACAACAGCTTTATAAAATTATATAGAGGAGACCCAGCTGGGTCTCCTCTATTAATTTTATAAAATGCTATCATCTGAAAAGCAATGGAGCCAACCGATACAGACTGCGACGCCAAGTCAGAAACTCGTGAGCCGTATCGGGAGAAACATATGACACCGCGTTATAACCTGCATTTTTCAAAGCTTCGACAGCCGACGTAACCCTGTCAGGATTTTCTTTGCTTCCACAACTGATAAACACAAGCCCAACTCCACTGTCTTTAAGATCGTCGGGCGCATAAGTGCCCCCACTTAGGAGTCCGTAATATCCGAATGTCTCCGGACGGCGCATAGTTATAAGTTTAGTCTCCACACCACCCATTGACAATCCTGCCATAGCGCGATGTTTTTTGTCAGGAACGGTATTGAAATTTTTGTCAATGTAAGGTACGAGTTCGTCTACGAGAACAGTCTCAAACTCCTTTGCATCAAATTGATTTATCGTACCGAACTTCACGTTATTGGTCATACCGTAAGTCATCACGATTATAAACGGCTCGATTTTGCCTTCGGCAATAAGATTGTCCATAATAAGATTGGCATGACCTTGGTTTGACCATGCGGTCTCATCCTCACCCCATCCGTGCTGCAGATAAAGAACAGGATACTTCTTATCGGTCTTTCCATATTCAGGAGGAGTGTAAACAAACGCCCTGCGCTCTACGCCGGTACTCGGTGAACTGAACAGCACCTGCTGCACATTGCCGTGAGGCACATCCTTAAGGGCATAGAAATCCTTGTCATGAGCGGGTATCTCAATACCACTCTCCCATCGGCACGAGCCATAATAGTTAAGTGCTCCGGGATCATTGAACGCCCCGTCATCAACAATCAGGTGATAGTAATGGAAACCTTCGTCCATAGGCCCCTCGGTAGTCCCCATCCAAGAGCCGTCAGATTGTTTTTCAAGTTTTGTACCTCCCCGACCGCCAAGACCGAGAGTTACAGTTACAGACTTGGCTTCGGGTGCCTCCACACGGAAGCGGGCGTAACCTTGAGAGTTTACCATAGGGTACTCCTTACCGGGCTGGTTTTTACTTGACGGCACAAAATCCTCTTTAACAGAGTCTTGTGCCATTAGTGCCGCGCCTAATAAAACAGACAGAGCACTCGTTGAAATTCGTAATAACGGATTAATCATGATTGAATGTTAGTTAGTTGGTTATTAAGGTTATTATTACAAATTTAAACAATTTCATATAAATTTCAAATATTTTTCACATCAACAAACACAAATAGGCGACATAATACCCACAACAACAACTTCTTAGGACAAAAACAAATTACCTATGCCGGATTCTACATAAAAACGACAACTTTATATATTATATTTGTGCAAAATAACCGCTAACCTTTTTACCATGTACTCAATAAATAATAGAGGCGTATCCGAAGCGCAAACTGTATACAACGGTTTCATTAAATACAAACATACAATATTAATTTGCAGAACGATTTTTCATGCTAATCTTGTGAGAATGAAAATTATATTGTAAATTTGCACGATTGAGAGCCGCTGTGTCGGCGCTCATAATTAATTAACTTATTTATTAACCCGTTAAATGAACGAAGAATTAAAGAATTCTCCCATCGAAGACTTCGATTGGGACGCCTATGAAAAAGGCGACGCCGTCGGTGAAAAGAGCCGCGAAGAACTCACCAAAACTTATGATGAGTCGCTCAACACCGTAAAAGACAAAGAAGTAATCGAAGGTACCATCATCGCCCTCAACAAGCGCGAAGCGGTGGTTAACATCGGCTACAAAAGCGACGGTATAATCCCCGTCAACGAATTCCGCTACAACCCCGACATCAAAATAGGTGACGTAGTGGAAGTATTCATCGAGAATCAGGAAGACAAGAAAGGACAACTTATCCTGTCGCACCGCAAGGCCCGCATGTCACGCTCATGGGAGCGCGTAAATCAGGCTCTTGAAAACGATGAAATCATCAAGGGTTACATCAAGTGCCGAACCAAGGGCGGTATGATTGTTGACGTGTTCGGTATCGAGGCATTCCTCCCCGGCTCTCAGATCGATGTAAAACCCATCCGCGACTACGACATCTTTGTAGGCAAGACTATGGAGTTCAAGGTCGTGAAGATCAATCAGGAATTCAAGAACGTTGTTGTATCGCACAAGGCTCTTATCGAAGCCGAGCTTGAGCAGCAGAAGAAAGAGATCATTTCCAAGCTTGAGCGCGGTCAGGTACTCAAAGGTGTTGTCAAGAACATCACCACTTACGGTGTATTCATCGACCTTGGCGGTGTTGACGGTCTTATCCATATCACAGACCTCTCTTGGGGCCGCGTAAGCCATCCCGAAGAAGTGGTTAAACTTGATCAGGAACTTGACGTCGTTATCATCGACTTCGATGACGAACGCAAGCGCATAGCCCTTGGTCTGAAGCAACTTCAGCCCCATCCGTGGGATGCTCTTGACGCCGATCTCAAAGTGGGCGACAAAGTAAAAGGCAAAGTTGTCGTTATGGCTGACTACGGCGCATTTGTTGAAATCGCTCCGGGTGTAGAAGGCCTCATCCATGTATCGGAAATGTCTTGGTCACAGCACCTTCGCTCGGCTCAGGACTTCATGAAGGTAGGCGACGAGGTAGAAGCTGTAATCCTTACCCTCGACCGCGACGAGCGCAAAATGTCACTCGGCATCAAGCAGCTCAAAAACGACCCGTGGGAAAACATCGAAACCAAATACCCCATCGGAAGCAAGCACACCGCCAAAGTGCGCAACTTCACCAACTTTGGAGTATTCGTTGAGATTGAAGAGGGCGTAGACGGTCTTATCCACATCAGCGACCTCTCTTGGACCAAGAAAATCAAACATCCGTCGGAATTCACCCACGTAGGTGCTGACATCGATGTTCAGGTTCTCGAAATAGACAAGGACAACCGTCGTCTCAGCCTCGGCCACAAGCAACTCGAAGACAATCCTTGGGATGAACTCGAATCGGTATTTACCGTAGGCAGCATCCACAAAGGCAAGATCATCGAAATGCAGGACAAGGGCGGTGTAGTGGCTCTCCCCTACGGTGTTGAAGGTTTCGCAACCCCCAAACACCTCGTCAAGGAAGACGGCACTCAGGCTCAGGTCAATGAAGAACTTGACTTCAAGGTAATAGAGTTCAACAAAGACAACAAGCGCATATTCCTTTCTCACAGCCGCATCTTCGAGGACGAAGCAAAGGCAGAAAAGAACGAAGCTCGCAAAGCCCGTCGTCAGAACAAGAAAGAAGAGCAGCCCGTACTCAATACAACCATTGAGCGCACTACTCTCGGTGACCTTGAGGAACTCGCAGCTCTGAAAGAAAAACTTTCAGGCAAGAATTAATTCTAAAGAGAAATCAATTCAATAGCAAAGGCAAAGGCTGTGTCAACAAAATTGGCACAGCCTTTATAATTTAATAACATGCATGATGTCGACACTTACACAATTACTTGAAGAGAGCCACACCTTGGGGCTTGTCATAGGCTTGAGCACATTTATTATCATCGGCCTGTTTCATCCGGTGGTAATCAAGTGCGAATATCATTTCGGAGTAAGATGCTGGTGGTGGTTTCTCGTCCTCGGCACGATATGCCTCGCACTATCCATAATGCTATATGACGTACTATGGTCATCAATACTTGGAGTGGCCGGCTTCTCGTCATACTGGACAATAAAGGAGATATTCGAACAGCAGGAGAGAGTGCGCAAAGGCTGGTTTCCTCGTAACCCGCGACGCACCTACCCATGGGACAATCCTGAACAAAAATAACATTCACCCGCCGTCTACCGAACATTCCATAGACCGGCCGTCTTATAAACAAATTATTAGAATCGCACTTATTTTTAGAGCCATCGTATTATAGATGGCTCTAAAAATATAACACAATTCCAATACATCTTATCAGGCTTCGGAACGGATCTGAATAATCCCCTATAAATTACCACCCTCCGGAAGCGCCGCCTCCACCGGTCATACCTCCTCCGAAGGAGCCTCCTCCAAAACCACCGCCGAATCCATTGCCTCCACCCCCGCCAAATCGCCCGGGGACAACAATGACAGGAGGGAGCTTGGCAATATTATACGGCACGTGGGTCTGATAACCGCAATTGCGACACATATAGTCTTTCACTCCCTGCCCCTCACGGGTCGTTGTGGGATTAGCTATTATGCGGTCGCTTCGCAACGAACTCGCACGCGCTCCGCAATGTGGACACACTTTATAAGTCGATGCCGTATTTACAAACGGCAATACATCGGTCTCCCCGCATGTGTCGCAAAGCCATACATCGTAGTCCACAGAATCAATCTTCTCCTCGACATCCTGCTGTGGAGTAAGGTATGCATTGTCAGACTTTTCGTCGAGACGACGCATCTTGTGATGACAGTTAGGACACTTTCTTCGGCGTAAACGCATATATCGCATTGTAAGCCATATCACCAACGCCATCACAAACGGCACTCCAAGTCCTATGAAACCGACAATCACCGATGGTATAAGAAGTTTTTTCAATGACTGATAGCGGTCGTAGCGGTCAAGACGTCGGGTCTTGAACATATTGACGATGTATATAAGAGCCATAAATGCCACAAGCACACAGCCAATGTACAACCATGCCGAAAATAGGTGGTCGGCACCCGAAGTATCGCGATTGCTGTCGTTGCGATACTTAGACATCAGTTCTTCCGTCGCACCGGGGGTTGTGGCAAGGCGCGCTATCTCCCCTACCGATGCCATGACCCCTCCGTCATAATCCATAGCTTTGAACCGCGGACCGGCAATATTCCTGATAATTCGTCCGGCAAGTATATCGGGCACCACACCCTCCATGCCATAACCGGTACGTATGGCAGCTCTACGGTCATCGCTGGCTATCACATACAGAAGTCCGTTGTTTTTATCCTTCTTTCCCACACCCCAGTCAGTAAACAGCCGGGTAGCGAAGTCATCGATATCTCCGTCAACACTCCCGACGACAACCACGACCACTTCGGCAGAAGTCTTGCGCCAGACATCGGCAAGCATTGAGTCAATCCGCGTCACAGCCTCCTGCGAAAGTATGCCGTCAGGATTGGACACATACTTGGTACGATCGGCAACGTGAACATTGGGCACATCGGAAGGCCGATATAACGAAGCCGACATCTGTAACGCGACTGACAATAATAAGAGCAACAATAGTTTTATTCGTTTCATCATCCAGTATTTTCATTATTAAACCGCCGGCAGACTCATACCATACAATTTACGGTACAAATCAAGGGCATACACATCAGTCATACCCGAAACATGATCGAGAACGGCCTGTACCTTTCCATAAAGGTCGGGTGCCGCGATATCGTACTGTTTCGGTACTTTATTTAACAACAAGGCCGAATAGTTAAGTTCAGGATAACGCACGGCATGAATAAGTTTTTCCATAAGAAACGATATTATACGATTACCGGCGAGTTCCACATCGACCACGTCACTTGCACAATATATCTTCTCCCAAGCCTTGGCCGAACAACACGCATAACCTCTACGCTCCGTCTCGTCGACATGGTCGAGTAGTGTTCCGGCAAAATCGCCTGACAGTATAGTCTGTTCATTTTCAACAAAAGCCTTGGCACACTGTTTTACCAGAGTACCGATGACGCAACTGCGCAGATAAGCTATCTTTTCATTCGGGTCATCGACATGACTCATGGCACGGTGCATATGGTCACGCTTTGCCACGTCGAAAAACGACATGAAAAGCCCGATCACCTCATCGGTAAGAAGCACCCGCAATTTATGGGCATCTTCAATATCCATGACCTGATAGCATATGTCATCGGCAGCTTCCACGATATATACAAGCGGATGTCGTGCATAACATATTTCTCCGCCGGCTCCGTAACGAGGCAACAAACCAAGCTCATCGGCTATGCGCTTGAACGTATCGGTCTCGGAGCTAAAAAAACCGAATTTGTTTTTCTTACCGGCAAGACGCGACTCATAAGGATACTTGACTATGGATGCAAGCATTGAATAAGTCATAGCGAATCCACCCTGACGGCGTCCTTTGAACTGATGCGTCAGAAGTCGAAACGAATTGGCATTTCCTTCGAAATGCGTAAAATCGGCCCATTGCGCTTCGGTCATATCCTTCTGCAGCACAGCTCCGGCACCTTCGCTGAAAAAAGTAGATATGGCTTTTTCTCCCGAGTGACCGAAAGGAGGATTGCCCAAATCATGGGCAAGACATGCAGCTCCGACTATCTCGTCAAGAGCATCGAGTTTGCCGCGCCACGGCTCGTCGGCATACTTTGCCGAAAGAGCCGAACTTATTTCGTTAGCAAGCGATCGGCCTACCGACGCGACCTCCATCGAGTGTGTCAGTCTATTGTGAACAAACACACTGCCCGGCAGCGGAAACACCTGCGTCTTGTTTTGCAGACGACGAAACGGCGACGAAAACACAAGCCTGTCGAAATCGCGTTGGAAATCGCTGCGTGAACCACGTCGGGCGTCATGAAAATCCTCAAGTCCAAACCGCTTGTCATTGATAAGCCGGTCCCACGACATCTGTTCATTCATCTCTTTCATATACAATTATTACCCGAAGTTACCATTTTTTCTTAATATAACGAAATTTACGGCAATATCAATATCAACTGCTACAACATAGTTTCAGCATTAAACGTTTTTTAGTAAATTTGCAACTCAAAAAATCAGCATATTCGTGATGAACAATCTGTATTTTAAACTATTTTGGACATTCTTGAAAATCGGAGCTTTCACTTTCGGCGGAGGATGGGCCATGATATCCATTATCGAACGGGAGATTGTAGACAAACACCGGTGGATCAACAAAGAAGAGTTTCTCGACCTGCTTGCGGTGTCACAGTCTCTGCCGGGCATCCTTGCCGTAAACATATCAGTGTCGATAGGCGACAGGCTCCGAGGCCTTAAAGGAAGCATAGTAGCTGCATTAGGCACTATCCTACCGTCGTTTCTGATAATACTGGCCATAGCCGTATTTCTTACGCCCGACATAATAAAAAACAATCCTGTCGTATCCAAGATATTCATGGGCATACGTCCCTGCGTTGTAGCACTGATAATAGCTCCGGTACTATCTTCGGCCCGCGCGGCCAAAATAACATGGAAGACAGTATGGATACCTATAGCTGTGGCGGTACTCATATATGTCGGCTGCAGCCCTATTGTATTCATAATTATCGGCGGACTCGGGGGATATCTGTGGCTGAGCCACAAACAGAAACTCGCACACGACGAGCTAAACAAACGAAATAACGACAACGACCGACAATGACAGTATATCTGAAACTCATATGGGCCTACCTGAAAATAGGCCTTTTCGGCTTCGGCGGAGGCTATGCCATGCTTGCTCTAATCGAACGCGAAGTCGTGGCTCCGGGCTGGATAACCAAGCAGATGTTTACCGACATCGTGGCCATATCGCAGATGACACCGGGACCGATAGGCATCAACAGCGCCACTTATATAGGCTATGTGGTGACCGGCAGTGTGTTAGGTTCAATCATCACCACACTAACCGTGACACTGCCATCCTTTCTGCTTGTCCTTTATGCCAGCCACTATATAAGGCGTCATCGTGAGTCGACCGTGATAAAAGGCATATTCGCAGGTCTTCGACCGGTGGTGATAGGCCTTATAGCATCGGCCGCTCTCCTTTTGATGAACAAGCAGAATTTTCCCGATTACACAATAAGCATAGCTATATGTGCGGCATCATTCTGCCTAGTTTATTTTACCAAAATACACCCGATATTTATAATCTGTCTTGCCGGATTGGTCGGCCTCATAGTATATTGATTCTATTATGGACTATAACGCAACTCTCGATTTTCTATATACTCAACTTCCCATGTTTCAGCGAGTAGGCGCCCCGGCCTACAAACCGGGACTGGATACATCTGAAGCCTTGGCCGCCGCTTTCGGCAATCCGCAAAACAACTACCCTACCGTACATATAGGAGGTACAAATGGAAAAGGCTCGACGGCACATACACTCGCAGCCATACTTCAGGAAGCAGGTTACAAAACCGGACTTTATACATCGCCTCACCTTGTGGATTTCCGTGAACGCATACGAGTCAACGGCAAAATGATACCCAAAGATGACGTTGTGGATTTTGTCAGGCGGTTCAGATATAAAAATCTATCTATAGCACCGTCGTTCTTTGAACTGACTATGGTCATGGCCTTTGATTTTTTTGCCAAGGAGCACGTCGATGTAGCAGTAATAGAAGTTGGACTTGGCGGGCGTCTTGACAGCACCAACATAATCACCCCCGCTCTAAGTGTGATAACCAATATATCGCGCGATCACATGCAATTTTTAGGCAACACGCTCCCTGAAATAGCATCGGAAAAAGCAGGCATAATAAAACATGGTGTCCCTGTCGTCATAGGCGAGTCGGAAGGAGCTGTAAGACGTGTATTTGCGGAAAAAGCGGCTGAAATGTCATCGCCGATAGTATATGCCGACGATAACATGGCATTTTCGTCTGCAACACTTTCTCCTGATGGCATACTTTATAGTGGCACACTGTACGGCAACATAACCGGACAACTTACCGGCGAGTGTCAGTTAAAAAACACCGCTACAATACTTGCCGCTGTGTCGGAACTAAAAAAAACAGGCATGCACATAACGCCTGAAGCAATAAAAAGAGGATTCGCCGGGGTATGCGAGACAACAGGTCTTGCCGGCCGTTGGATGAAACTGTATGAAAAACCGTTTACAGTGTGCGACACAGGTCACAACGAAGGCGGATGGAGCTACCTTTCAAGTCAACTCGCCAAAACACCCGGAGAGAAACACATGGTAATCGGCTTCGTCAATGATAAAGACGTAAGTCACATTCTTGACATGATGCCGCACAACGCCCTGTATTACTTCACTCAGGCATCGGTCAGCAGAGCGCTTCCCGCTGAAGAACTCGCACGTCTCGCCCAAGCCGCCGGATTGCACGGCAAAACATATGACTCCGTTGAAGGAGCCTATAAAGCGGCTCTAAAACATGCCACGTCCGATGACACCATATTCATAGGCGGCAGCACTTTTGTCGTAGCCGACTTTCTTACATATATGCAATAATACAGACATAATAATATAGCAGACCGCCCCGTAAGGATGTCTGCTATATTAATTAAGAGAGCCGATATATGTCAGCGAACTGCTATGACCTCGATCTCTACAAGTACTTTTTTGGGCAATTCACGTACAGCCACAGCCGAACGTGCAGGATAAGGAGCCTTGAAGGCCTCGGCATACACCTCGTTCATTGCGGCAAAATCATTCATATCGGCAAGAAATACAGTGGTCTTCACCACATTGTTAAGAGTAAGACCGGCCGCATCAAGAATAGCCTTGACATTGGCAAGCGACTGTGCAGTCTGAGCCTTTATCCCTTCGGGAATGGTACCGTCGATAGGATTGATGGGTATCTGTCCTGACGCATACAACATTGAACCGGTATCGATAGCTTGGCTATATGGCCCTATGGCACCCGGAGCCGCGGTAGTTGAAACTGGATTTTTCATCGTTTTGATCCTCTTTACTTTTTAATTGGTTTATACTATTTTATTTTTGTTGGAGTTCCGTCAATATTTACCGGCAGATTCATGAGTAGAATCTCCGATTCTTTATCGATAATATCCTTAACGGCATCGGCCACAACTTTTATAACAGGAGCAAACTCCGTCTTAAAGTTAGGTATAAACTCAGTTGTCCCCAACTTATTAAGACGATCAAGCACCAGACCCACCGAAATTTTATTTATATCCATCGCCGGCTGATACGCATGCTGGTCCTTGTCTGTCTCGGAATAAACTATTGACACAAGCCCCGCCTCGGACATTTCAGATATAAGCTCCGTGACAAGTCTTGACGGCATATGATACAACGCGGCAAAATCAGGGAGAGTAAGCGGCGGACTCTGCTGCTCAAAACGCTTCACTATAATAGTCATGATCACTATAGCTACCTTGCGCTTGTAATCGAGCGATATATTGTTTATGTTGCCATTGAAACTAAACTGAAATATATTCTGCGAGGAGTAACACAACACGGCACCGGCAAGGGTTATTATCCATACAAGCTGAAGCCATATGAGCAGCAACGGCAGAAATGCAAAGCTACCGTATATGGCATTGTACTTTGACACATACAGTTGTCCCGATACAAACAGATATTGAAGTATCTGAAATGCGGTACCGGCAAATATACCGCAATACAACGCATTTCTGAACTTTACTTTGGTGTTTGGGAAAAGCATATACATACCGGTAAACGAAAGCCATGTAAGTACAAAAGGCACACAATCAAGCACGACCTTTACCGCCGGAGAAAACAGACTGAAATGCGGATTGTCAACTATCGCCGTCGACATCAGTAACGATATTCCGCTTGAGCATACCATCAATATCGGCAGCATAAACAATATGGCCGTATAATCTATAACCTTTCGGGTCATGGTGCGGTCACTTCTGACTCCCCATACTGTATTGAACGCCGACTCGATATTGCCCATAAGCGATATCATAGTCCACAATAAAAACACAAGACCTACTCCAACAAATACACCTTGCGACGCCTGAGCGAGATAATGGTCGACAAAACCGAGAGCAGCACGCAAAGCATTTTCCTGCGAAGGAAAGAACGTAAATAGTTGCGATTGTAAAAGGTTCTGAAATCCGAATCCTCGCCCGATGGCAAACAATAGCGCCAACGCCGGCACGATAGCCAGCAATGTATTGTAAGTAAGTGCCGACGCGCGATTCTGCAGGTCACTGTTAAGAAATGACTTCACCGAAAGGTTTATAGTCTTTATCGTGTTTACTTTCCATGTACGGCGAGTATCGTTCCACACACCTTCACTGCAGTAAAGCCACAACGCACGCAGCCGCTCGACCCGGGACGATACGTACCGGGTGAACCGTGAAGGGGTCGATGTATTATCCTTTTTCATCACCTGTGGATTAAAACCGTTTTGCAAAATAACAAATTTTATATGTGAAAAGCCCAAATTCAGTTCAAAAAACTGAACCCCCATATAAAAAGTCATGTTTAAATGCTGCATACTTCAGCTTGTAAATTATCAAATAATTTGTCATTGCACTCGACTTATTCGTATATTTGTAACACCAATTTATATTTATGGACTTTATCACATCTGAAAACATACTTCTTGTAGGCTCGACAGTGCTTATTGCCGGAGTGCTTATAGGCAAGACAAGCTACCGTATGGGACTCCCGCTGCTGTTGATATTCCTCATTGTGGGTATGCTATTTGGTTCCGACGGTCTGGGCATACAGTTCAACGACATGCATACCGCACAATTCATTGGCATGATAGCACTATGTATAATTCTATTTGCGGGCGGTATGGACACCAAGCTATCAGCCATAAAGCCGGTAATAGTACCGGGACTGATACTTTCAACCGCAGGTGTCATGCTGACAGCTCTGCTTACAGGACTTTTTGTATGGTGGCTCTCGGGCATGTCATGGACAAATATACATTTTGCTTTTTTACCCTCTCTTTTACTTGCCGCCACAATGTCATCTACCGACTCGGCATCGGTATTCGGCATACTCGGGACACAGAAAGTTAATCTAAAACAAAATCTGCGCCCCATGCTGGAACTCGAAAGCGGCTCCAACGACCCGATGGCCTATATGCTTACCATAATACTTATCGAGACCATCGTCATGGGAGGCCATCTTTCTGCCGGACGACTGCTGCTTGACCTCTCGCTTCAATTCGGCATAGGCACCGCCATGGGACTTCTCATGGGACGCGCCACCATATGGTTAATAAAGATGTACAAAAACATAGGACGCGGCGCATCGACAAAAGAGGATGTCGATCAGGCATCATCCATGATTTCCATACTCATGCTCGCATCGGTTTTTTTAACATTCGCACTTACAACCGCATTTAAAGGCAACGGATATCTCGCCGTATACATATGCGGCATCATGCTTGGCAATGCCCGCGGCATAAGCAACCGCGGCATAAGCAAGTTCATGAGCGGCATGACGTGGCTCGCACAGATAGTGGTCTTTCTTATGCTTGGCCTTCTTGTCAATCCCCACGAAATGCTCGAAGTAGCACCTGTGTCGCTGCTGATAGGCGCATTCATGATTGCTATCGGACGACCTTTAAGCGTATTTGCATGCCTTGCGCCCCTTCGTGGCATATCCCTAAAGGCCAAGAGCTTCGTGTCATGGGTAGGACTGCGTGGAGCCGTACCTATAATCTTCGCCACATATCCGGTCATAGCCGACATTGACGGAGCGTCACAGATATTCAACATCGTATTTTTCGTGACCCTGCTGTCATTGCTCATTCAGGGCACAACTGTAATTACCAGTGCACGGCGTCTCGGCCTTATCTCTCCTACAACCGATTTTACCGATTTCGGAGTTGAATTGCCGGAAGAACTACCTACATCGCTCACCACCCTGACACTTACCGACAGCGAACTATCGTCCGGCAATACCCTCCGCGACATGAACCTGCCCGAAGGCTCACTTGTGATGATGGTACGTCGCGGTGAAAAATACATGGTACCAAACGGAGCACTTATATTAAAGAAGGGCGATTCGCTGCTCATCATAAAGGAAGAAGACTCCGACCGGCCGTAAAATAGCCATACAAGAGGCCATAGCCTAAATTCATTATTCATATCTTTGACTATGTTTTAGATACTTTCGCTTGGCAAAACTCAAATATTTGTTTTGCACTCTACTTATTCGTATCTTTGCACTGCTATGATAGACGAGAAATCGCGGACAACGGCTAAAGCGGCGCTTACCGAATATCTTCGCATAAAAAAACTGCGCAAGACCCCGGAGCGATACGCTATACTTGACAAAGTGTGCGAAATGAACCGCCACTTTGACATCGACATGTTGTACGATATTATCGAAGAAGACGGGTTTCATGTAAGCCGCGCTACACTATATAATACTATGGAGCTGTTTACCGACTGCGGCATTGTGCGCAGACATCAGTTCGGCAACCAGCCAATGCAGTATGAACGCGTAGCCGGATTATCCAATCACCTGCATCTCATCTGTCAGCAATGTGGCAAAATAAAGGAGGCCAAGGACCCCGAACTTGTAAAGTTCATGAACTCACGCAAATATTCGGCATTTCACAACGCTTGGTTTTGCCTTTATGTCTACGGTACATGCGCGGCATGTGCCCGCCGTAACAAACGTTTGTGTAAAAATAAAAATTAAATAATCTTAGAAATGAAAGTTGACGTTTTGCTCGGGCTCCAGTGGGGCGATGAAGGGAAAGGAAAAGTAGTTGACGTACTTACACCGCGTTATGACGTAGTGGCCCGTTTTCAGGGCGGTCCAAACGCAGGTCACACCCTTGAGTTTGAAGGTAAGAAATACGTACTCCGTTCAATACCGTCGGGAATATTTCAACACGGACAGACCAACATAATAGGCAACGGCGTGGTACTTGACCCAGTTCTCTTCCGCGAAGAAGCTGAAGCTCTCGAAAAGAGCGGTATTAAACTGAAAGAAGTGCTCAAACTGTCCAAGAAAGCCCATCTGATCATGCCTACACACCGCCTTCTTGACGCAGCTAACGAAAAAGCCAAAGGAGGAGCCAAAATAGGCACCACAGGCAAAGGCATAGGCCCGACTTACACCGATAAAGTGAGCCGCAACGGTCTGCGACTCGGCGACGTATGCCATAACTTTGACCAAAAATACAACTCCGCGCGCAACCGTCATGTGGCCATGCTTAACTCCATGGGAGAGAACCCCGACTTCAGTGAGCTCGAAGCTAAATGGCTTGACGCGGTGGAATACCTCAAAAGCTACGACATAATCGACAGCGAACACTTCATAAACAAAGCTTTGAAAGATGGCAAGAGCGTGCTGTGCGAGGGTGCACAAGGCACTCTGCTTGACGTAGACTTCGGAAGCTATCCGTTTGTCACATCAAGCAATACGGTATGTGCCGGCGCATGTACGGGTCTTGGAGTGGCTCCTAACAGAATCGGTGAGGTATTCGGTATTTTCAAAGCATATTGTACGCGTGTAGGATCAGGCCCCTTCCCCACCGAACTTTTTGACGAGACAGGCAAGCGCATACGCGATCTCGGTCATGAATACGGAGCTGTCACCGGCCGCGAACGCCGCTGCGGATGGATTGACCTCGTGGCTCTGAAGTATGCCATCATGATCAATGGCGTAACCCAACTCATCATGATGAAAAGCGACGTACTTGATGACTTTGACGAGATAAAAGCATGCGTGGCATATGAAATAAACGGCAATCGCGTGGATGACTTTCCTTTCTCCATCGAAGATGACACAATCACTCCGGTATATGTGACTATGCCCGGCTGGAAAACCGACATGACCGCATTTAAGAGCGAAGACGAATTTCCCCGTCAGTTCAAGGATTATATCGAATTTCTTGAAAAAGAGCTTGAGACACCCATAACCATCGTGTCGATAGGCCCGGACCGCGAACAGACAATAATACGCAAACGCTAAACCATCGCTTGACATATGGCAAAAGTAAGACCGTTCAGAGGAGTACGCCCTCCACGCAAATTTGTGACTGAAGTAGCTTCCCGGCCCTATGACGTACTGAATTCCGAAGAAGCCCGGGCTGAAGCCGAGGGAAATGAAAAATCGCTCTATCATATCATAAAGCCCGAGATAGATTTCGAACCCGGCACTGACGAACATGATCCGAAAGTATACAACAAAGCTGTAGACAACTTCAACGCCTTTCAACAAAAAGGATGGCTTGTTCAGGACGAAAAACCCCTTTACTACATTTACGCCCAGACTATGGACGGACGCACTCAGTACGGTTTCGTCATAGCGGCCAACGTTGACGACTATATGGAAGGGCGTATCAAGAAGCACGAGCTTACCCGTCGTGACAAAGAAGAAGACCGAATGAAACACGTTCGCATCAACAACGCCAATATAGAGCCGGTATTCTTCGCTTTTCCCGACAACGACGAACTCGAGAAAATAATACGCGATGTCACTTCCGGAGAAGCTGAATATGACTTCACTGCACCCGACGGCTTCGGCCATCACTTCTGGGTCATTAATGACGACGTGCTGATAAACCGCATAACCGAATTGTTTGACGCCATACCCGCATTGTATATAGCCGACGGTCATCACCGCACTGCCGCAGCGGCTCTTGTGGGCAATGAAAAGGCCCGTCAAAATCCCGTTCACACCGGAAGCGAAGAGTATAATTACTTTCTTGCAGTAGCGTTTCCGGCTTCGCATCTAAAGATTATAGATTACAACAGGGTAGTCAAAGATCTTAACGGATTGACACCGTCTGAATTTATCAAAGCGCTTGACAAAGACTTTATCGTTGAAGAAAAAGGCGAAACCGAATATCGTCCCGAAAGACTTCATAACTTCTCGCTTTATGTCGACGGCAAGTGGTACAGCATGACCGCACGCGAAGGCACCTATGATGACAACGATCCTATCGGACAACTTGATGTGACAATATCAAGCGACCTGATACTGCGTGATATTCTCGGCATACATGATTTAAGAAGCGACAAGCGCATAGACTTCGTAGGTGGCATTAGAGGTCTCGGAGAACTTAAACGCAGAGTGGACTCCGGCGAGATGAAAATGGCGCTCGCGCTCTATCCTGTGTCAATGGCTCAGCTTATGAACATTGCCGATACTGGCAATATCATGCCACCCAAAACTACATGGTTTGAACCTAAGTTGAGATCGGGCCTTGTCATACACAAGCTCGACGACTGACTGTATGTCGGACAGCAGCATGGTTCATAACGGCACTGTCGCAGACATCACACTACATGGATTGAAGATAGCGCTTCACGAAGACAGCGGGCAATGCGGCTCATGTTCGATAAAATCGTTTTGCAAACCGCACGAGCACGATAAAGATAATCGGAATATTATTGACGTTACTATATCGGCAACCGATAAGTTCAGCATCGGTGATGAAGTGACGGTATATTGTTCCGAACGGCAACAGACGGCAGCCATGATTCTGTCATTGGCGTTGCCGTGTCTATTGCTCGTAGCGGCAGTGCTGACAGCACTTGCGGCAGATATCAGTGAAGGCAAGTCAGCTTGTTGCGGACTCGCAGTGACAGTAGCGTATTATGCTCTGCTATATGCCTTTCGCCGTAAGCTAAGGAAAAGATTCAACAGAATGAAGATATGTCACCGGTTATCATAGCCATTATAGTACTTGGAACCACCGGCATAGCAGGAGCAGTCATATTATATGCGGTGGCCAAAAAGTTTTATGTAAATGAAGACCCGAGAATAGCACTTATAGAAGAACTGCTGCCGGGAGCCAATTGCGGGGGATGCGGGCGTTCCGGATGCCATGATTTCGCATGTGCATGTGCGGCGGCCTCATCACTTGACAACCTCGTATGCCCCGGAGCGGGAACGGAAGTCATGACAAAAATCGGCGACATCGTAGGACTCGCTCCCTCGACAGCCAAAGCAAAGATAGCCGTACTACATTGCAACGGTTCTTGTGCAAACCGTCCGGTAACTTCAACATATGACGGCGCCAAATCATGTGCGATACTCGGAAACCTTTATATCGGGGCAAGCGACTGCGCATACGGATGTCTCGGACAAGGCGACTGTGTGGCTTCATGCCGATGGAATGCCATACACATGGATCCGCTGACGGGTCTGCCGGTTATTGACTCCGAATTGTGTACCGGTTGCGGAGCTTGCACCGCCGTATGTCCCCGTCATATAATAGAGTTGCGCGACAAAGGGCCTAAAGGCCGACGCGTATGGGTAGCCTGTGCCAACAAAGAACGCGGAGCCCTTGCCCTTAAAGAGTGTAAGGCCGCTTGTATCGGATGTTCGAAATGCCGCAAGATATGTCCACATGATGCAATAACGGTCGAAAACAATCTGTCATATATTGATTCCTCAAAGTGTAAATTGTGCCGAAAGTGCGAGGCTGTATGTCCTACAGGCTCCATAATAGACAGCGGCTTCCCGCTCACGCTAAAGGAGATGGAAGCACTCGCAGCGACACGACATCAACAAAAATAAGCCGGCATGTCACATACATTTCATAAAGGAGGCGTGCATCCTCCCGAAAATAAGATTACAGCTTCGTGCCATATAATAGAAGTAGAGCTCCCGAGAGAGGTTGTAGTGACATTCTCACAACATATCGGAGCCATGGCCGTTTGTTGCCGTAGCAAAGGCGAGCATGTGAAACGCGGCGATCTGATAGCAAAGGCATCAGGCTTTGTATCGGCCAACGTGCACACACCGATATCGGGTACAGTGACACGCTTGGACAAATGGAAAACGGCATTTGGCTATGCTGCCGACACAGTAACCATAGTAGCTGATGACGAAGACCATGCCGGTGACATGGCATCCATAGCCGGAAGAGAAACGCTGCGTACGGCCAAAGAAGTGGCATCACTGTCTGATAAAGATATTGTGGAAATAATAGACAATGCCGGAATAGTGGGCCTCGGCGGGGCGGCATTTCCCACAAAAGTGAAGCTGTCGCCTCCATCCGGAATGAACGCCGACATGCTTCTTATCAACGGTGTGGAGTGCGAACCGTATCTAACCAACGACCATGCTCTGATGCTAGCCGCTCCCCAAAAGATACTCGACGGAATAAAACTGCTTATGAAAGCGGCCGGAACAGACCGAGCCGTGATAGGTATAGAACGCAACAAGGATGACGCCATAAAGCTTTTCGAAAAGCTTACAACCGGCGATCCCTCAATATCGGTTGCAGCCCTTGATGTAAAATATCCTCAAGGAAGTGAAAAACAACTTATCAAGGCTGTAACAGGCCGGGAAGTACCATCAGGAGCCCTGCCGATAGCCGCCGGAGTCATAGTACATAACGTGGCTACGGCATATGCCGTATACGAAGCCGTGTATCTCGGCAAACCGCTCATCGAACGTATAATAACCGTAACAGGACCATCGGTAAAACGACCGGGCAATTATAACGTACCTATAGGTATGAATATAGCGGACCTCGTGGACATAGCCGGCGGAGTACCGGCCGACACAGGTAAAATAATACTCGGCGGCCCCATGATGGGCCGCGCGGTGGTATCGCTCGACGCCCCTACCATAAAAGGTGTGTCAGGCATACTTATGTTGCCCTATGACAAATCGCATCGTGATGCCGTACAGCCCTGCATACGGTGTGCAGCCTGTGTCGACGCATGCCCGATGGGGCTTGAACCCTATCGACTCGCCACATTATCACGTCATAAAATGTGGGATGAAGCGGAAGACGACAAAATCATCAACTGTATCGAGTGTGGATGCTGCAGCTATTCATGTCCATCGTCCCGTCCCATACTAGATTATATAAGATTAGGTAAAACCACCGTCGGCAGCATAATACGAGACCGACAGTCAAAAAAATAAATGTATGGCACAACTGCTTACCGTTTCGGCATCGCCGCATATTCATACAAAGCGCACCGTCGCGGGCTGCATGCGCCATGTGACGATAGCACTGCTCCCGGCCGCCGCATGCGCACTGTATTTCTTCGGAATAGGCGCGTTAATAGTCATAGCCACATCAATAGCGGCATGTGCAGCCACAGAATACATAATAAACCGATGGATGCTTCGGCGACCGTCGACACTCGCTGACGGCAGCGCCATACTGACAGGACTCCTGCTCGCGTTCAATCTGCCGTCCAATCTGCCGGTATGGGCGGTAATCATCGGTTCGGTCGTGGCTATCGGCATCGGAAAAATGGCATTCGGAGGCCTCGGCTGCAATATATGGAACCCGGCTCTTGTTGGACGCGTATTTCTGCTCATATCTTTTCCCGTACAGATGACATCTTGGCCACTGCCGTTGGTAAACCGCAGCGAATACTTCGACGCAGTCACAGGAGCCACCACACTGGGCATACTGAAACTCGGCGAGGCAGACTCCGCGTCAATTGACATATTGGCCAGCGCAACCGGTGCCATAGGCGGCTCACTTGGCGAAGTGAGTGCGATAGCACTGCTCATAGGCTTCATATATCTGTTGTGCATGAAAGTCATAACTTGGCATATACCGGTATCAATACTCGGCACTGTTGCCCTGTTTACCCTCTGTATAGGAGGCAATCTCGCGGTAGAACTCCTCTCAGGCGGTCTGATGCTCGGGGCGTGCTTTATGGCAACCGATTATGTCACCTCACCCATGTCGAAAAAGGGCATGCTTATATTCGGCGTCATGATAGGCCTGATAACAGTCATAATACGCCGCTGGGGGGCTTACCCGGAAGGAGTATCTTTTGCCATACTGCTCATGAACGGTTTCGTACCGCTCATAGACCGATATATAAAACCACGTAAATTCGGAGAAAGGAGGTCGAAGTCATGAAAAAGCTACCCTCAACCCTTACATACATGACTGTATCGCTCGGAGTTATCACGATAGTGGCCGGGGCATTGCTCGCTTGGGTGCATGAGATAACCGCCGCACCTATAGCAGAAGCGGCGCAACGCAAGCAAGTCGAAGCCATACGGGCGGTATTGCCGGAATTTGACAACGACCCCACCTCACAAAAGGTCACGTGGACTCCTATGGCCGGCTCGGAGCCTTTTATGATATTTCCGGCATACAAAGGCAACACCTTTGCAGGTGCGGCAGTAGAAGGTTATTCGCTTAACGGATTCTCTGGTGAAGTACGCATTATGTACGGCTTCAATGCAGCTGGCGATATCACCGGTTACGAAGTGCTGTCACATGCCGAGACACCGGGTCTCGGCGCTAAAATGAACGAATGGTTTCGCACGGATATGGGCCGCAGGTCAGTCATAGGCAAGAATCCCGCAAGGACATCAATGTATGTCACCAAGGACCCCGGTGGAGAAATCGATGCCATAACAGCCGCCACAATTTCGTCGCGGGCATTTCTGTCTACCCTGCGCGAATGTTATGACGCTTTTGTATATTACAAAACTGAAAAAACGGTATCTAATGAATAAACTGCGCATCATATACAACGGTCTTGTTACCGAAAATCCGACATTTGTGCTGTTGCTCGGCATGTGTCCCACACTCGGCACAACAGGCTCCGCCATAACTGGACTCTCCATGGGTCTGGCCACCTCGGGAGTGCTTGTGTGCTCAAACGCCGCTATATCAGCAATAAAGAATATGGTGCCCGACAAGGTACGCATACCGGCCTACATAGTGGTCATAGCCACCTTTGTCACTCTGCTTCAGATGTTCATGCAGGCCTACCTGCCCTCTCTCAACGAAAGCCTCGGCATATTCATACCGCTCATCGTCGTTAACTGCATACTTCTCGGACGCACCGAGGCTTATGCCTCGCGCCACTCGGTCATCGACTCGGTCTTTGACGGCATAGGCATAGGATGCGGCTTCACCGTAGCGCTGACACTGCTCGGCAGCATACGCGAACTGCTCGGCACCGGCACTGTGTTTGGCGCACGCATATTTCCCGAAACATACGGGTCGCTCGTATTCGTACTCGCACCGGGAGCTTTCATAGCGCTGGGGTTTCTCATCGCCATAATAAACCATGTACGTAACCGCAATAAGTCATGATAACATACATATCCATAATAATAACCGCAATATTTGTCAATAATATTGTTTTTGCCCAGTTTCTCGGCATATGTCCGTTTCTTGGAGTGTCGAAAAAACTAAGTTCAGCGGCCGGTATGGGAGCCGCCGTAACTTTTGTCATGGCCCTCGCGACCTGTGTGACATGGTTGCTTCAGAAGTATGTGCTTGATGTATTCGGACTTGGCTACATGCAAACCATATTGTTTATACTTGTAATAGCCGCACTTGTACAGATGCTCGAGATAATACTCAAGAAAATAGCGCCAGCACTGTATAGTGCGCTCGGCGTTTTTTTGCCGCTTATAACTACCAACTGCGCCGTACTCGGAGTAGCCATACTTGTGACGCAGAAAGGCCTTTCGCTGGGTGAGTCACTGGTCTATGCGGTAGCTACCGCTTTGGGCTTCACACTTGCACTGGTACTTTTTGCCGGTATACGCGAACGGCTCGCACTTACCGAAGTACCGTCACCGATGCGTGGCATCCCCATAGCCCTTATCTGCGCCGGGCTTCTCGCAATGGCATTCATGGGCTTTGCCGGTATATCGGTAGGCTAATTGCAGGCTTAAATCAAAATATTTGTTAAAAAAAAATCAAAATAAAACAAATACGATAAACAAGGTAATTCTATTGACTATCTTTGTGAGGCATAAACCATTCATTATTGCCTTGACATGAATATAGTACACGCACCATTCAAGTTCTTGTTGCTCTGCGCATTATCGACAGTCATTGCAGCATGCAACGACGATGTATTTATCGATGACACCAAGCCTTCGGCCGAAAAGCTCACGCTTGACGGCAGCGGAGCCACGGCATCGTTAACGTTTCAGACCGACCTTCTTACCGCTCTTAATGTAAATACGCCATATGATTTTACACATCAGGTATATTATAGCGCCGACGGAAAAGTAGTGCGTGAGAGCGAAGGTTATACCATACCCATAATAGATAGGACAGCATCTTATATTCAGACTAAATATGTCGAGGTCACCACTGAGGATGACCTGTCGTTTAAAGTGGAACTGAACGGCAATGAGATAACACTGACAGAACTTGACAATCCATACGGCATTAGTATGACCGGACATATAGAACTTGAATATGAATACAAGATAGATGACATCACATTCAGCATCAGTCCGGCCCAACCGTCATTATACCGCATAACCGATATAACCTACAATTCCGACAGAGGCATTGACTTTGAGACCCGGTCTATAACGTCGCCTGTACTTACGTATATAAACAGCACTCCCAACACTTCATACACGAAAGTGACCCCGGGTAAAAACAGGCCCATGCAAGTGCTATTTAATATTGACAAACGCTCGATAGAATTTACCGAAGAAATGCCGGAGGTAGAAATTCCCACCTATCCGCTTATAGACGAAGTAGACGGCATATACATGCCGGGGTTTCACGGTATAAAGGTCAGGTTTTCTACTGAAACGATAAAAATGGACCCGCTTGACCCCGAATTCAACAAGACTTATAGCACGGAAGTAGAGCCGTATTCCTCAAAGCAGGCCATACTTAGGACCGACTTCGGCATAGCCCGGGCCTACGGCAATATACGCGCAGTCAACACCTTGTCGGGAAGGGAAATAGACATCGCGTTTACAGTGGGGGTATCTCAGCCTTTCTTGTTTAATCTTAAATGGATAGATATACCTTATGAAGAAGAATAACATACCGCGTGTTTTGGCATCTATGTGCCGAAAAATTATAGCGTCAATACTGATTTTTTCAGCGATAACGTCATATGCCGCACAAAATGACACATGCACGGTATCGCCAAAGCTAATACACCACATCGGAGCAGACGTGCGTCCGTCATATGTGGCATCATCGCGAAATGCGACGACATACAGTTACGACGACGGCGAACGTCCCGGCGAAATGCACACCGCACTGTCGGCCCACATGAAGTGGTCGTTCAGTTTCTCGGACGCAACCAAACTCGGCCGCATGTATCCTGAGGCATATCAAGGCATAGGCATCGGTTATACTTCATTTTTCAACAGCGACCGTATAGGAAATCCCATTGGCCTTTATATATTTCAGGGCGCTCCTATAGTGCATCTATCTGACAGACTGTCGTTAAACTACGAATGGAATTTCGGAGCGACATTCGGGTGGAAGAAATATGATCCCGAACTCCCTCACGTAAATCTGGTGGTAGGCTCTAAAGTAAATGCCTACATCAATCTCGGCCTCATGCTTAAATATCGAATATCGAAACGGATTAACCTGACGGCAGGCATAGACATGTCGCACTACTCCAACGGCAACACATCGTGGCCCAACCCCGGAGTAAATTCAATCGGAGGTAGAGTCGGTGTCGTTTACACACTCAACACAGTACCTGAACGCAGGAACTATGCCATGCCCGATACAGCCGCATGCATGAAGCCCCATATAAGCTATGACATGGTCGTATACGGAGCAGCCCGCAAGCGTGCGGTAGAAACGTATGAGACAGAAATGGTGCCGGGACACTTCGCTGTGGCCGGCATAAACTTCGCACCTATGTACAACTTCAACCGCTACTTCCGTGCGGGTCTGTCGGCCGACATACAATATGACGAGGGTTCCAATCTCTCCAAATACTGGATTGAAGGAACCCATGACGAAAATATAAAATTTCGCCGGCAACCGTTCAAGGATTGTATCAGCGCCGGAGTCTCGATACGCGGTGAACTTGTAATGCCCATATTTTCAATCAACATGGGCATAGGACGCAACTTCATAGCATGTCATGAAAACCGTAATTTCTATCAGATACTTGCGTTGAAAGTACATATAATGCCACAGGCATTTCTGCATATAGGCTATCAGCTAAACAGCTTCAAGAATCCCAATAATCTAATGATCGGTTTCGGCTACCGCTTCCACGACAAGCGATAGCGATAAGCAGTTAGTTGCTTATTGCTTTGACTGCTCTTTGGACAGCACTATGTATTGATTGGGAACAGAGGTATTTAACCGTGCTACAGTATCATTTTCAAAATCAACGACAACAACATTGGGAAGTACCTGTGTCAAAATATCCTCAACAGCCATATTGTCGGGGCAAAGCATTGTAGTCTTGAGCGAATTGCCCCACTTGATCGAGTCGCCTACAAGAGCGTAGCCGCCCTGAATGGAATTGCAACCGGTCGCTACGACATAGGCCGAATCGTTTTTAAAATCAAAATATGCGTCGATTGAGTCAGGCCTTACCGAAACAGCATCGTTAACCACGATATTTTCTATATTCCACTTGCCGAGCAATGAATAGACAACTTCTGCTTCCGCAATTGTATCGTTTACTGTATCTGCACTTTGTGAATTGTTTTTGCTCCCGCATGAAGAAAGCGTAAGCGCCGTAGCTGCGACGACAGTAAGAATTTGTTTCATCTTTAATTGTGTTTTATATAAGTTAAACATTCTTTTTTGTTAACAGGGCACAAAGCTAATAACAATTATTGGAACCGGCACAAAATCGCGACAAATTTTTATTGCACCTCAACCGACATAAACGATACCGCAACGATGGCATTAAATACTAATTTTTCTCATGACATGTTTATATATTATACATAACATGTTCTTAAGAACATGTTTCGATTAAGATGTCTGACATAATAAAAGTGACAAATATATGACTTAATTATCTCAAAAAAATTTCTTTAAAAACCTCACCTATCCATGGTTCTTTCATCTTTTCCTTGAATGGATTATATTTCAATTTAAAAACATCGTTATTATATGGTTTCTTTAAATTATCGCAAATACTGTCCCGACATAACATTATTGACCGATATAAGGCAGTATCGATAGCACTATGTTCAGCTTTAAATGAATCTATATTTCCATTTACGGCCAATGTGTATTGCTTTATTGTGTCCATAGGTAAAGAATCCTGTGATACATTTATATCTAATGTATCTACACTGCTGATTATCTTATTACTTGTTGTCTGAGCAAAAAAAGCGGAACTGCTTAGAACAACAATCAATAATATTGTTATTTTCGCAAGATTATTCATATGTACTTTTTTTTGTAAAAATAGTATTTTACGCCCAGTTAGGCAAGTAGTAATTATGATTTTATAAAGAAGCGATAAAGCGAAATATTCCGTATCTTTGTATAGCTTGAAATAGCCTCGTGAAAATTTATATATAGAAATATGAAGAAGTCATTCATCGCATTTTTAATTGCGTTTATCTGCATTGTTGATGTGCGTGCCCAGCAGATTAAGATGGAATATAACGACAAGACACTGTCGCTACCAGAGATTATGCGGCAATACCTTAGAATAAAGGGAGTCCAGAGCATAAGTGCCACTATGAAGGGGGAATTTAACGGTAAACGGGGTAAAATTAAGCGAATTTCTTGTCACAACGGGGAGTTTGCCGAAAAGGAAATGCTGGAGGATTTTATTCATTTCGTACTGGTCGACAGCGTGGAAACGCTTGATTTCATGGCCGTACCTACTAATGACGGCAAAATGATATTGGAATGTGTACATTCCGCTACCGGTCAGCCGATGTTCTCCGACACATTGGATATCGACAAAAATAAAATACTTCTGGAAACCTATACTGCTGGCGGTGATGAGGAATTTCCAATCATAGCTTACTCTTCGGGAATTAAGATTGGCAGTGAAATTGACACTATGATTTGGTATTGCGGGCTGCGCGATTCAGGGGTAGAACCTCGGAAATGGCATGAGAAACACAATATAGACGATTATGTCTATTATACAGTTACACTTGAAGAAGATACTCCTCCCGGCGACAATACTTCTGTCTACTTGAAGGTGGCCAAGAAAGGCAGAGAAGCTTTCCATAGACATTGACGGTTTATTAGTGGCATAACAAATCTAATCAAGCCTTTGCCCTTTTGTATGAATCAGTTTATAATATAACTGCAACCTAATTACTGCCGATTTCATGTCGGTATTTGACGAGCCGATATAAACCTTGAATTCTCTCAGTTCATCAATCCATCCGTGAGCCTTGTCATAAAAGAATTTCAGATCGTTTGGTATTATTTCGAATTTTACGCTCTTGGTATTCAACGGATTCAGTTCCACTTTATTGTACATTTCCAAGCCCTTAAGCCAGTATTCAAATGTCGTATAGCTGTTGTAATTTGCTTAATTTTTGTTACTCGGAACTATAGACTACAGCATTATTTCTCAAGACCCATATTAGGTTAATATGCACTATCTATCAACTTTTAGCATATAATGCCGAAACAAATCAAAGCGACGATAAAAATAAAAACAAAAACAACTAATGCGCAAAAAATTGCCCAAGCAGTAAAAAGATTGCGTATAAAGTTGTCTGATATTTTCATATTGCAAAGATATAAAAAATCTCACTGCATATCTATAGATTTCGATTCTAAGACATTCTTGTAATGACAACGTTGCGCTGTCACAGTCAGGAGCAAGATTGTTAATGTATTCAAGGCAATGACGGACATATGGTAAAATGTATATATTAGTTGCAATTTACTTACTTTTTATTACTTTTGTACTATAGGATACAGCCGAGGTGGCCTCAATGGGATTGATTGAAATGTTGTAATTTGCTTACTTTTTATTACTTTTGTACTATAGGATACAGCACGGGTGCTGCGCGAGCTGGCAGTTGGTGTGTTGTAATTTGCTTACTTTTTATTACTTTTGTACTATAGGATACAGCAAACTCTTCAGACAGAGTAGGTACAGAGTCGTTGTAATTTGCTTACTTTTTATTACTTTTGTACTATAGGATACAGCACATGGAACCAACAGCCGAATTAGGAACCGTTGTAATTTGCTTACTTTTTATTACTTTTGTACTATAGGATACAGCCATTCGAACGAGGATGTCAGAAGTAACAGAGTTGTAATTTGCTTACTTTTTATTACTTTTGTACTATAGGATACAGCCGACCTCAAGATAGCAGGCTTCAGCGAGCTGTTGTAATTTGCTTACTTTTTATTACTTTTGTACTATAGGATACAGCTGTCCTTGCTGGCTATACAGACATCAACGAGTTGTAATTTGCTTACTTTTTATTACTTTTGTACTATAGGATACAGCCTAGCGTTCCATTGCTTTATTTTTGAAGCAGTTGTAATTTGCTTACTTTTTATTACTTTTGTACTATAGGATACAGCTCTGTCTCATTTCGGTGTCCGGCCGCAGGAGTTGTAATTTGCTTACTTTTTATTACTTTTGTACTATAGGATACAGCACCGATATGTAAGGATCCGGACTGTAAAAAGTTGTAATTTGCTTACTTTTTATTACTTTTGTACTATAGGATACAGCCAGGACCAGAAGGACCTATACCTGTGGCCGGTTGTAATTTGCTTACTTTTTATTACTTTTGTACTATAGGATACAGCTTTTATTATCAAAAACAAGGTTTTCGGTAGTTGTAATTTGCTTACTTTTTATTACTTTTGTACTATAGGATACAGCATATCAAAGGCGTAAGCCACCGCGTGAGATGTTGTAATTTGCTTACTTTTTATTACTTTTGTACTATAGGATACAGCGAACTCTTCGGAAAGGGTAGGAACGGTATCGTTGTAATTTGCTTACTTTTTATTACTTTTGTACTATAGGATACAGCTGTGTTTAAAATCTCTGCTTCAAGGTTTTCGTTGTAATTTGCTTACTTTTTATTACTTTTGTACTATAGGATACAGCCTCGAACCAAGGAAAACCAGCGGTCTTGTCGTTGTAATTTGCTTACTTTTTATTACTTTTGTACTATAGGATACAGCTGTATTGCCCATCGCGGCCGCCGCCGATGGTTGTAATTTGCTTACTTTTTATTACTTTTGTACTATAGGATACAGCATTGTATTCATGGTTATCTTTACGCAACTAGTTGTAATTTGCTTACTTTTTATTACTTTTGTACTATAGGATACAGCAAAGTGTTTCATCGCGATAATAGTCGCAATGTTGTAATTTGCTTACTTTTTATTACTTTTGTACTATAGGATACAGCCGATTACGTTTACGGATGGCCTCTGATTGAGTTGTAATTTGCTTACTTTTTATTACTTTTGTACTATAGGATACAGCAGACTCTTCTGTAGGATTTCCATTAGCGTCGTTGTAATTTGCTTACTTTTTATTACTTTTGTACTATAGGATACAGCCAACACCAATTTTGACTATATTGTCATTATGTTGTAATTTGCTTACTTTTTATTACTTTTGTACTATAGGATACAGCCAGAGTGAATTTCTCAACACTCTTAGCATCGTTGTAATTTGCTTACTTTTTATTACTTTTGTACTATAGGATACAGCCCTCGTGAAAAGAGACAATATTTCGTATTCGTTGTAATTTGCTTACTTTTTATTACTTTTGTACTATAGGATACAGCGGATTCACTTATCGAAGATGCCGATGAATTGTTGTAATTTGCTTACTTTTTATTACTTTTGTACTATAGGATACAGCAAATTCCAAACCGGGCAGTTAGCGGGCTACGTTGTAATTTGCTTACTTTTTATTACTTTTGTACTATAGGATACAGCTTTCCGCCCGTCGCCTTCTTACACCGTTAGTTGTAATTTGCTTACTTTTTATTACTTTTGTACTATAGGATACAGCGGAAGCGTTGTTTTTAATCCATTCTTGTTTGTTGTAATTTGCTTACTTTTTATTACTTTTGTACTATAGGATACAGCTCTCGGCTTCATCGGATTCGTCCGCTCGGCGTTGTAATTTGCTTACTTTTTATTACTTTTGTACTATAGGATACAGCCAAAGGCATGCAGGCATCGCAGAAGCGTATGTTGTAATTTGCTTACTTTTTATTACTTTTGTACTATAGGATACAGCACAATCGGCGCAAATACCTAATGGTCAAGGTTTAGCACAGCTATTTAGAAATAAAAAACAAGCTCTTTTTAAGAGCTTGTTTTTTATTCTTACAGACTTTTTGTCATCAGAACAGCTCCAACTGCTGTGTTGGAGAGTCGGCATCATAAGGAGCAGCGCTTTGAAAAAGCTCAATGTTGCCGAACTGCTTATCGGTTATACAAAGTATTCCGACTTTTCCATGCGGGGGCAAGAAACTCTTGACCCTGCGTATATGAACATCGGCATTTTCTTTCGACGGACAGTGACGCAAATATATTGAAAACTGAAACATGGTGAATCCGTCGCATATCAACAGCTTACGGAATTTAGCATATTCTTTGCGCTGACGTTTCGTCTCGGTAGGCAGATCAAAAAACACCAATACCCACATGATGCGATATTCACTAAGACGATCCACAATCAACGTTCGGGATAAGATATCTTACGACATTCACCGCTAAAACACTTATATAATGAAGCCGTCGTTTCGGTGACCGCTATCATCAACGGCCTACGGCGTCCCCCGATTACCACATCCAGCGTGGGGACTGACAGCAACCGGGCTTTTGCCTCTTTATCAAGAAAGTCGTTATAACCCGATTTAAGCATGTCAAGGACAAGCTCGTCCACATAAGGCCGATACGGCTCCATAATGTCATCGGCAAGGCAATAGGCATTGTAGCGATTATGATGATGAATACCGAGCGTAGGAAGCATGCCGCTCGACACCAATGCACGTGCCACGACGGCACGCAGTATGGCATACCCGTAATTGAGCAAGGCATTAGGAGGCGCCCCCTCACGACCTCGGGTAAAGTCGGGATAATCGGGAAATATGTTACGCCAATAATATGCCGCCGCCCGACCTTCCAGATTGTCGATATCGCCGCTTTTCACCGAACGTGACCATGCCATCATATTGCCGCATTCGATGCCGATGTGCTTTAATATAGCCGACTGATTGGCTATTTTCTGCGATACAGTCTGCTGCCACAGCTGCTTCTTCAACGGGAGGCTCGCATCAAGCTGGTCTCTAAAACGCTCGTTTTGGGTCGAGTTGCCGTACAATGGCAACATCAACCCTACCGGCATATGGCTTTTGTCACAAGTTATGACAGCGCAGTTATTTTCCAACAGGGCTTCCATCAATCCCGAGGTTATAGTCACCATAGGGCAGTCAATAACGACAACTCCAATGTCCTCGATCGGGCGCGTCACCTTCACCGGCTTATTGTCATCATCAAATTTAGAGATAACCATCTGCCGGTTCTCCAACGACAGGTAAGCCCTGTTGCCGAAATATAACGTACGCTTTATCATATTTATATCGGAATAATTTCGCCTAAGTAATTAATTCTCACCTTTATAGGGTTTAATAGAGACAGTGTCTTCATGCTTTGTACGACATACAACATTCGAGATTCCTTATCAACTAATTCATTTTTTGCATCGACAGTAGTCTGTGTATGAAGTCTGAAATAATAGTTTACTGTAGCAAGCTTCTGCACCCGGTACAAATGGGCCGTAAGCAACGCTTTATTATCCTCCGATATAGCGTCCATAAACTCCTCATCTGTAAGCCCAAGAATAAACATCTCATTTTGTTGCATCGACATAAACAACTTCCAACCGGGCTGCGGCAAAGTGGCAAGGACCTCTTCAGGTATCTCGTCACTACGCCCTGCAATGTCATCCCATACATCATCAGGGGTCTCAATGACTATAGGCAAGTTGTAACGGCACCGCAATACAGCATCCCAAAACGGCACAACGATTTCGTGAATCTCTCCACCGGAAGACTTATAAAGGGCCACATGATGATTATTCCGTTTAGCGGCATAACCGATAGGACGGCCCGACAGGTCTTTTCTTACCGGAGCAACAGCATCGGCTCTCCAACTGTCAAACAATCTCACCGTATACACCGGATATCTGTTGTTTTTATCTACATATACAGGCCGGTCGACAAGACTTTTCTGAAACGCAGAATCATTGTTGCCACACTCCTCCATGCGTCGGCGCACGGCACGCTTAACTCCTTCATCTACTATCGACTCGACATCCTTGCATTTAAGAGTCTTTATATCGGTCTTTATAACAAAACGTTCGGTATAACAATCAGCAGCCTTAACTTCCCGGCCATTGACCACGACAGGATGCTTTTTCAAATAATTAAGCGTCTTTTTCTGGTCATTGCCGTTCTGTTTGAGCGCATCAATAATGATATCTCGTACAGCAGCATCCACAATCTCTTCAGGCGAAATGAGTAACTGCTTCAATGGCCTGTTTCGTTCAAGCACCTTTATTTTACCATATACGCTCTCTTTTGTCAACGCACCACGCGGCACAAGAATACCGGTCTGCTTTACCACGCGTTTACCGTTTTTATAAACCAACCGCTTGCCCGGCGTGACGACTTTCTTACCTGCCTTTAACGACACAGCTATGCGCTTGACCGCTTCCATTACTTCATTGACTGAAAAATGAGGTTGCCGCGCACTCCAGTCCTCAAGTAGCGAATGTTTACGCCGATACTCCGGCGACTGTTCTTTCAGTTCCTCATACATCCTGTCACGTTCAGTATTAAGACGGTTCAGCCGGTTTATATAGGCAGGCTTCATCAAAGCCACAGTCAACGCGTCAATGGCATGATGACGATGATCAAGACGCTTTGACCAATCAGTTATACGCTCCTCGACATGTCGCTGACCGTTGTGGATATATTCCATCATCTGAGTGCGGTCACTCCTTTTATATATTTCCAGATTGAGATTATGCAGTATTTCATCATAGCCCCAGACATGTCTGAAAAAGTCTGTAACCGAACCGGTGGTTACAGTGACATCGCGCACGACCGAAAACAGCAATTCCTTAGCCTTCTTGGATATGTATTGTGTCTCGCGCAGATCGCGGTTAAGGAAATCCTCCGGTATATCGGTATGCGACATAAGCAGACGGTCGTGCTTCGTCTTGGATATTTTATGATTCTCATACAGTTCCTCGACTTTCTCCACGTAACTGTCGAACTTATCGGGCAGCATCTTCTTTACGTAATCAAATGCAGTCATGTTGCCCTTGTCCTGATTGCACTTGCGGCACGCACACACCAAATTGGAGAAACTGTTGTCGAAAAATACCGACTTCGGCAATATATGCTCAATCTCGGCGCCGTTGCCCTCTCCAAACTCCTTGAAGTTGACAGGCTGTCCGCAATACATACACAGCTTGCCCGACTCCTCCCACATGCGATACTTCTTGATCCTGTTCTTCGAGGGAGCGATACTATTTTCCAATATCCGTTCAGCATACTGTTTATTTTCACGCTCTCGCTTGGTGTTATCAGACCACATTTTGTTTCGCTCATCCTTGCTTCGCTTCAGCTCGCGAGCGAGTTCCACCCTTACTTCATCTACATGTCCGTAACGGTCAAACACGGCATTGACCAGATTTATCATCTGGTTCAATATCTTTTCCACAACAGGCTGACGAAGTTCATTCTTCTTCAGCGGCTCAAGACGGTTTTTAAGCTCGCGTCGCAGCTTCTCCTCCGACGTAAGGCTATTGGAGTGATTCACATTAATATATGTACATGCCTCGCTGTACATACGTCCCTGCTGAAGATAAGGCAACAACCTGCGCATGAATCGCGCCGACTTATTGGCAAAGCCGTCTTTGGTAAAGTCAATGGCATACAACCGCTCCACTACCTCATCGTCATCTATGCCAAACTTCTTGGCAAGTGCAGAACGCAACTCCTCCTTGTCGTTGATAGAATATACCGTATGCCACAGTTTATACAGAGGCTGCTCCATGAGGTCATTGCTCGTCTCGAGTATTATCTCGCCGGTTTCCTCATCGACATTGCCGGTATCGACATTATGGACTTCAAACCTCAGCAAGTCTTCAGCACCGCTATAATTGCCGAGCGCTTTCTTCAGCCGGCAGTAAGTAGTATTGCCTTTGAGCCCTTTCCCTACCGCCTCTCCGGCCGAGAAGCCATGTTTTTTACTCAATCCGAGTATTTTCAACAGCTCGGTCACGGTCAACTTTTCATGAGTGTTCATAAACGCCACGATATCGCGTTTTTCGTCAATCGACAGTTCATAGCGTCCTTCAGCCTCGGTATCAAACAGCGCACCGGTAGATGTATTACGACGACTTTTCAGAACGATATTATTGACCGACTCCCATATGGCACATAGTTGCGCCAAAGGAGAGGTGCGCGGCGCCACTTTAGGACCGGAATAAACGATACTGCCCTGTGCGCCGACATAAGGTCGCTTTTCAAAATCGCATATAGACACAAGATGCTTGCACGACTTCAGCGGCCGCTGATAGAAGATTATATTGCGCAACCGCGCTATCGCCTCATCGGTCAGCACATCTTCATAAAACGGCTGCTGTGCCTTCATCACAGCATCGAACTCCGCTTCATAAGCCGCGCGAGGAAACACCTCACCCTTAGCCTTGTAAGTGCACTGCACCTTACCGTTCTCACCCGTCACAGCCGATGCCTCAAGACGTGCATATATAGCCTGCCCGACAGTCATTCCGGCATCCTGTATGTCTTTATACCGCTTATTGACGGAAGCCACATATTCAGTCTGCTTGCGGTCGCCCAAGTCCGATTTGGCATGTTTATACCCTCTTTTCTGATTTATGTGCATCAACACACGCCCTATTTCAGGCAAGGCAAGACGACATCCGGGAGTAGCCGCATCAGCTCTCAATTTCCATAACGTCAACGGAGGCAAAGCCACCAGTTCGGTACCATAGTCCATACCCAGTCCGGAAATATCCTCTTTTAAATCGGCTCGCCGCGACTGATAGCGGTCGTAGCCTTTGCGTATTGTCCTGCACTCGGTACGGCCCTGATTCACACTTTTACCGTTGCCTTTGACAAAACCGTCCGATTGCTCGGTTGTCAATGGTATGACCCTTACTCCAGTATCAACAATACGTACAGGCTTGTCGGCGTCATCCACTTCGATAAGTGCCCATCCAATCGACCCTACTCCGAGATCCAATCCCAAAATAACTCTAATATTATTATTCAGCGCTTTTTCCATATGAAAAAATTTGCAAGTTTATATTTTTTCCTTATATTTGCATCATAAAAGTAAGCAAATCACAATAAGGATTATTCCGTTGTGAAAACATTTGGAACGGGGGCCTAAAGCCCTCTTTCTTTTTTTATGACTATGCGTTTTTATGGCCTACGCAGAAGAATACCTTCCGCATTTGCAAATATATGCAAGCATTATTATTTATGCAAATTCAATCGGTATTAATTTATATATGTAAAATATTTCGCTAAATTTTGCACGGTCTTTGGTTTTTTAGTCGAATTGTATGTATATTTGCATTAAGAACATCTATCGCTTAAGCAGTAATGTCTCCGTTGTTTTCCATAATAACTGTCACGTACAATGCCGAATCGACATTGCCACCGACGCTTGAAAGCGTGCGGGAGCAGACATGTAGCTTGTATGAGTACATCGTGATGGACGGCGTGTCAAAAGACAAGACCCTGAAACTTGCTATCGATGCAGGCATACCGCAAGCCAAGATATCCTCAAGCAAGGACACGGGCATATATGACGCCATGAACAAGGCTATAGACATTGCTACCGGCGAATACCTGATATTTCTTAATGCGGGCGACACATTCCATAGCGCCGACACTCTGGATAAAATAGCAAAAACCATAATGGACTATGACTTCCCCGGCATAGTATATGGTCAGACCGACCTTGTGGACAGCCAACGTCGCTATATAGCTCCGCGTCATCTCACCGCACCCGACCGGCTTACACTCAAAAGTTTTGCCGACGGTATGGTAGTATGCCATCAGGCATTCATCGTCAATCGCAGACTGGCCCAGCATTATGACTTGAAATACCGGTACTCGGCCGACTACGAGTGGTGCATCAGATGTCTGCAGCGTTCACGCCGCAACGTCTATATACCAGCCACCATCATCGACTACCTCAACGAAGGCACTACGACAGCCAACCGCCGTGCCTCGCTGATAGAGCGCATGCGCATCATGGGCTACTACTACGGATGGATACCGACAATAGCGAGGCATGTCGCATTTATTCCACGCTTCATCAGACAGCGTCGTAAAGAGCGCTCCGCGCTGAACAGCCTTGAATGACATTCTTCATTAAGACAATAATTATATAATTAAACAAAATACATTGTATTATGAAATTTTACGTAGCAGAAAACGAAAAACCGGTGGGGCCTTTCGAGATAAGCCAACTCGTGGCCCGCGGTCTTAAAGGCTCTGACCTTGTATGGGCTGAAGGATATGAAACTTGGGTCCGTGCTGACAGTGTGTATGAAATAAAAGAAGCTCTTGCAGCACCTACCACACAGGCCGACGCATATCGCGAAACGGCCATACCACAGCTACCTAACGAAAATACGACTTCGTTATGTCCTCCTCCCCCTCCCTACCAGCAGCCGTATCAGCAACCCCTTCAGCAACCCCAGCAAAACTACATGGCTCCTCCTAAAAGCTGGCTCGTCGAGTCTATCCTCGTCACCTTGCTGTGCTGTCTGCCGTTCGGTATAGTAGGTATAATTAACGCTGCCAATGTCAACAGTCAGTGGAGCGCCGGACGCTATGATGAAGCTGAAAAATCATCGGCAAACGCCAAACGCTGGACCATAATCGGAGCCATATCCGGATTCGTTGTAGGCATAATTTATATCGGCTTAATGGTATTTGCAGCCGTATCAGGCAATTTGGAATGATTATAAATACTACTTTTCATGTGGCGTACGAAGTTGAACCCGACTTCAAGAAGTGGATATTAAACACTTACATACCGTACGCCAATGTCGACTGCGGCCTATCCGACCCTCTTTTCATGCGCATACTCGCCGATATGGAAGGAGGGACGGGCTATGCCGTACAACTTAAAAGTGCTTCCGTGGAGGCAACCGAACAGTGGCTTGAATGTCAACAACCCGTCAAGCTGGCCGAAATGTCCTCCATATGGGCCGACAAAGTCATGTACTTCACTACAATCATGGAGGAGGTAGCTCCGTGAGCGCCTTTCGTAACGAATCGCTCCGCGATTGGGAACGCATAATCATCGGCATCGATCCCGGCACCAATGTCATGGGCTACGGTGTGCTCGGTGTAAAACGCGGCAAGCCGGCCATGATAACCATGGGGGTAATAAAACTAAACAAATTTGAGTCGCATTACCTGCGGCTCGGTCATATATTCAAACGCGTCACCGGCATATTGGAACAATACCTTCCCGACGAGATGGCCATCGAAGCCCCATTCTTCGGAAAGAATGTACAGTCCATGCTTAAACTCGGACGTGCGCAAGGAGTGGCTATGGCGGCTGCCATAAACCGCGACATATCAATCACCGAATACGAACCCCGCAAAATAAAGATGGCAATAACAGGCAACGGAGGTGCCGCCAAGGAGCAGGTACAGGAAATGTTACGCCGCATACTTGATATACCTCGCGAAAATCTATTGCCCGAACTTGATGCCACCGACGCCCTCGGCGCAGCTTTGTGTCACTTCTACGAGTCGTCCAAGCCCGACATAGCGAAAGGGCCCCGTTCATGGAAAGAATTTATTGCAAAAAATCCCGGACGCGTCAAGTAGCCTATCCATATAATACCTAATACCAATTAGAAAACATAACTGACACCTCGTCATTTTACTTGATTGATGCTATTGCCATCGCAGTTGCTAATTCCTAATTTTGCATATCATTGTTTGGTGACAACAAAATGACAATTATTTTATAATGTATTTATAAAAGAAGATATCTGTATTAAGTTAATTACGTCCGTTTGTGTTAAAAAACGCTAAAACGAATGAGATAGTTAATAAGTATTAATACATTTATTATATCTTTACGACAGATTATATAATATTTTGTTAGCAAATGTTGGCAAACCACAACAAATTGCAAATTTATCAACCATTCACATTTCATTAACGTATGAAAAAGCTGCTTTCATTACTAATTGCAATCGCTTTTTCCGTGTTGACAGTGACAGCGCAACATCAGCACGCCCATCACAACACGGTGAAGCTGTCGGGAACAATCTTCGAAAGAGATAATTCCGACTCCATACCCTTAGAGTATGCAGTAATAGCACTGCCAGACTACGGCATGTCCACGGCATCACGCATCGGTGGATACTACGAGTTCAGCGGAGTACCCAAGGGCAAGACACTGCTCACAATCACCTATGTAGGTAAACTTCCGGTAGAAAAGACTGTCAATCTGACCGCCAACACTGTCCTCGACTTCACCCTTGAAAACGAGAACTTCCGCATCAAGGAAGTGACAGTTACGGCTCAGGCATCAAAAGCAGGGCAGTCAACATCATCAATCATCGGCCGCACAGCCATGGACCACATGCAGGCTACAAGCCTCAGCGATGTCATGTCGCTGTTGCCGGGGCAATTGTCAACGGAACCGAACCTCAGCGCAGCCAAAACCGCTAACATACGCGGTTCAGGCTCAATGAACTCACTCGGTACCGCTATTATACGCGACGGCGCACCGCTATCCAACAATGCCAACCTGTCGACCATAAACCCCACCATAGCAGGCAAAACGACAGCTACAGGCGGAGGTGTTTCGGCAACTACCGGTATTGACATGCGTACTGTCTCCACCGACAATATCGAGTCGATCGAAGTTATCCGGGGCATACCCTCGGTAGAGCACGGCGATCTTACATCCGGTGCTGTAATTATAAATTCCAAAGCCGGACGCGAACCTCTACGCATTACGGCCAAGGCCAATCCGAAAGTATATATGGGTTCGATCGGCACCGGCTTTCTCCTCGGTGAAAACCGCGGAGCGCTCAACGTCAACGCCGACTACGCTCACAATACCAACGATCCTGTGGAGTCCTACAGGACATATCAGCGCATATCGGCCAGAACGATGTACTCCAAGGAATTATGGCGCAATTTCAACAGCAACACATCGTTCAACTTCTATTACGGAAAGGATGCCCGCGACCTAAACCCCGATGACGAGGCTTCCAAACGCGCGTCCCGCGGAGAGGAATATAATTTCAACCTCAACACCAACGGTACGTGGAACATCAACAAAGGTTGGCTGAAATCACTCCGTTATGTAGTGTCAGGTACCTACGCCTTGAAGAAATCATTCCATCAGGAAATGATGGTGTCCAACAATACACCATACTCAATGACCACCACCGACGGCACCGTTCTGTCCAATTTCGCCGGTCAGGATATCTTCGATGCCGAAGGCAACAAAATCACGAATTTCTCCGATATAGACAAAGACAAATTCAGCTATAAGCTACCTGCCAACTACTTCTCACGCTATAATATCGATTCACGTGAAGTAAACGTATTTGCCAAAGTGGTAGGTACACTGTTCAAGCAGACAGGTATGGTCAACAACCGCATACTTTTCGGCGCCGACTTCCGTACCGACGGCAATGTAGGTCACGGTAAAATTTGGGATCCCACGGCACCGCCCGAGCGTGAAGTTACTTCTGCCAACGGCTCATACCGTCCGCGCGATTACAGCGACATACCGTTTATAAATCAGGTCGGTGTATTTGCCGAAGAAAACTTCACATGGCAGCTCGGACTACGCGAACTGCGCCTTCAGGCCGGTGTACGTTACGACCATGCATCGGAGGTAGGCGGCATTGTATCGCCCCGCTTCAACGGTTCGTTTGAATTGATACCTAATAAACTATGGATACGCGGTGGTTACGGTGTGACCGCCAAAATGCCGACACTGTTATACCTGCATCCTGAACAGGCCTACTTCGAGTACAAGAATCTTGATGAAATCGGAAGTTCAAAAATACCTGAAGAAGAACAACTCTTCATCACAACTACCAAAGTATACGATGTATCAAACAAAAATCTGAAAATAGCCTCCAACCGAAAAGCAGAAGCGGGTATCGACATGAAATTAGGCCAGATGACATTCTCTGTCACCGCATTCCGTGAACAGCTTAAAAACGGCTATTCACTCAACAAGACTTTAGATACATTCATGCCGTTTATGTGGGATGAGTACAAGCGCAATGCCGACGGCCAACTCGAACTCAAGTCAAGTAACTCAGTATTGTCTTCGTGGTTCACGCCTGACAACTGCATAAACTACACATCAAAAGGTATAGAATTTGACTTCAACTTCGGACGTATCGAAAAAATCAACACCAGCATATCGCTTAACGGTTTATATATACGCGATAAGAGCAATAACAGTTCATATACCTTCTATGAGCCTAATAATGATAAAACAGCCGACAAGCGAACCGATGTGGCCATCTATGCCCCGGGCACGCTTCACTCTTACAGCGACCGCTTCTCAACAGCATTGCGCGTCACCCACAACATCCCGAGCATAGGTTTCGTAGTGACACTCACTGCCCAGACCGTATGGAAAGATGCCAACTGGGGTAAATACGGCAACGACACAATTCCCATCGGATACCTGTCCCTGCAGGACGCCAAGCCCGTATTCTTCGAAGAGGGCCTCTTCAACACCGTGCAGGATGTAAAGGACGCCGGGCTCAACCATCTGCTTAAAACCAACGTGGCTCATCCGCTGGAAGTAAAGGAGAGCTACAGTCCCTACTTCTGCTTCAACATCAATGTAACAAAGGAAATCGGCGACATGATGCGTGTATCGTTCTTCGCCAACAACATGTTCCGCAGCTATCCCCGGCATGAATCAAAGCGATATCCCGGTTCCTTCGTCTTGCTTAATAATCGCTTCTACTTCGGTATAGAACTTGCATTGACTCTTTAAAAATATTGAATCATGAAGATTATAAAATATATAGCATCAGCATTTCTGACATTGACGCTTGCTTCATGCGGGCAGTTCAATGAAGCGTCTGACTCACCCACAGTCGACGGACTTACCATAGACATAGATCTAAACTCGCTTATAGCCACCGACGGCCGTGCTGACGGCGGCATAACGTTCGGCGATATGACCGTCAAGATGGATAACTATATTGAAGGTCTGCATTACGAGCAAAACTTTACCGGCTCCTCGACCAAAATCGAGAACGTAGTGCCCGGTATCTATACCATCCTTATATCAGGTCACGGTTATGATGCCGATGGGCAGGAGTTTATCGTAGCAGGCAATCTCGTCAACAAATCGCTTATCGAAAACTCGCCCATAATCATCGACGTAAAAGGGTCGGTAAAAGGCAGTCTTGTATTCTCGGAAATATATTACTGCGGCTCCAAGCCTGAAAATGCATTCTCATACTTCCGCGACCAGTTCTACGAAATCGCCAACAATACCACCGAGGTGCAGTATCTTGACGGACTTCACTTTGCCCATCTCGAGACTATCGACTTCGACAAAGTGCGCCCCGTATGGCCGAGCGAAGACGGCGACAAGTATATCTATGTCGAGCGTGTATGGAAAGTGCCCGGCAACGGCACCGACTATCCCCTGCAACCCGGAGAGTCATGTGTAATCGCCCAATTTGCCGCCAACCACAAGTTGGAGATCTACAATCCCACTTCGCCTGTTGACTGCTCGAGCGCCGAATTTGAGTTTAACATGAACAATGTCAACTATCCCGACCAGCCGGCAGAAGATATGGTTCACGTATTCTACGACGGCAACTCTACAATGACCGGCATGCAGTATCTTACATCGGTGTTCGGCACGGGATATGTCATCTTCCGTATTCCCGAGGACGAGGTATGGGATCCTGTCAACAACATGTCGCTTCAGGCCAAGAACGCCGCCAATGAATGGTCAGGCATATCGGCGAAAGTCCCCGTCTCTTATGTAGTGGATGCTGTGGAATGTATCCGCAATGCATCGTACGTTGACGCTAAAAATATACCCGCTGTACTTGACGCAGGTTTTGCAACTATAGAAGGCGCTTATCTGAGCAAGTCCATAACACGCAAACTCGACGGTGACGGACATGGAGCCAACGGCGCCATACTATATCAGGACAGCAACAACACAACCGACGACTTCGAAGCAGGTGTCACTCCGGTGCTTCACCGCCACTCCAAGATGCCGGCATGGAATCACACTCTCAAATAAGTAACTTAGTTTAAATCACTGAATAAAATGAGTAACTTCATATATAAAGCGGGCGCGCTCGCTATACTTATAGGCGCGACTTCGGCACATGTATCGGCACAAGGCTACACCTCGGCCTCGCTTGAGTTGCTGAAAGAACAGAAACTGTGGTTTCATTCGTCAAACGCAGCCGGAGCGGCACTCGACAATCTGCAGAATTATTCACTCGTCAACATAGGCTACGGCATGACAAAAGGCGACTTCCACCGCCCGCAGCAAGGTGCCGAGGAGAAAAGCTTATCGGTCGGTTGCGAAGGCTTCCTCAACCTGAACAGCGCATATGCATGGGGCGAATTCAACTTCGAGCAGCGCAACATCAACGATGCGTCGTTCAACGCATCGATAACCGACCCATACCGCGGTATGCCGTACTTCATGGCCGACACTCATCTTAGCAACTGGCGCAACCAGTATTATGACATGAAATTCCGTGTAGGAACTCCCTTCTATTGGGACCGCCTCGCCATCGGTATAGAGGGTGTATACAAGGCTTCGCTCGCCGCCAAGCAGCTTGACCCGCGTGTCGACACCCGCTACTTCCAGCTCGACATCAATCCCGGTGTGGTTTACAAGATTGACAACCACAACAGCGTCGGAGCCGACTTCCAGTTCTGTACGCTTAAAGAAGACTCACGCATGACAAACGTGAACGTGACAGTAGCACAGACCTACTACATACTATACGGGCTCGGAGTGGCTTCGCAGCAGATAGGCGACGGTGAACGTCTTGATTATCACGGCACAAAACTCGGTGGAGGTCTGCAGTACAACTACCGTGTCCAAGGCTTCAACCTGCTCGCAAGTGTCGACTACTCTCGCCGTGTAGAGAATTTTGACCGTAACCCCACTGTGCCAAAGAAAGATGCCTCAGTCAACGACCATATCTGGGACGCTGCCCTGACAGCTCATCTTACCGGTAGAAACTGGAGCAATTTCCTGACATTAAAAGGTAAATTCCGCGACATGGACGGCATACAGTATGTGAGCACCTACGACAACTCCGATTCGTTTCAGGGATGGGTTGACATATACCGCTCCATACGCTCGACCTATAAGACGACCCGCTTGTCAGCCGACTACTCGCTACTGCGCAACCGCGACACCGAATATGCTTGGCGTGTGGATGCCGGAATAGACTACGTGAAGCAGGACGATAAATACATTCTGCCGGCATCATCAATGGATTCTGAAAACCTGTATATGCATCTTGCAGCACGATACAACGCCAAACTCGGCAATCAGTTGCGCCGCCGTATGCTTGTGAGCCTCAACGGAGGATACAATAATAATCTGTCAGGCCAATACGTATACGGAGGAGCCAATCCCGAATATCCCACCGTCACTGACCTCACCGGTATGGATGAAGCCTATATGACCACCGACTATTACCGTCTCGGAGCATCGGCTGAATACTCGCAGCAGTTCAGCAGCACACAGAATATGAATTTCTTTGCACGCGCGGCGTTCAGCTACACAAAAGCTTCAGGCGACATCTTCAATCACCGTAACAACGTGCTGTTCTCCATTGGAATAAATTTCTAACCATCTAAATCACAAATTACCGATAATGAAATTAAGATCATTAATAGGTTGTATGGCTTTAAGCAGTCTGTGTCTGGGCATTCAGGCACAGACCATTGTCAAGCCGGCCGCCAAAATAACCAGAACGTCATTTGCTGTAATCACCGACACTCCTACATGGCAGGCATGTGCCGATGAGCTGCAAAACTATGCCGACGTACTTGCCGAAGAAGAACTTCCTACGTTCATCGTGCATCACAACTGGAAATCACCGGAAGAAGTAAAAAAAGCAATAAAGAATCTACATAAGAAACATAATCTTGAGGGTGTGGTTCTGGTAGGCGACATACCGGTCCCCATGATACGCAAGGCCCAGCACATGACCTCTGCTTTCAAAATGGATGAAGAAAAATATCCGTTTGTTGACTCTTCAGTACCCTCTGACCGCTTCTATGATGACTTCAATCTGAAATTTGATTTTCTTAAGAAGGACCCGGAAAAACCGACATTCTTCTATTACGAACTTGCGGCCGACTCTCCGCAACAGATAAAATGTGATATCTATTCCGCCCGGGTAAAACCCGTCAAGAACGGAGAGGATCCGCATAAGCAGATTAAGAAATTTTTCAACAAGGCAGTAAAAGAGCATCAGTCAGGCAATAAACTTGATCAATTCTTCTCATACACCGGTGAAGGCTCTTATTCCAATTCCCTTACGGCTTGGACACAAGAGGCTCTAACCATACGCCAGCAGATGCCCGGAACATTTGATTCGCCCACCGCTCCCGGACGTGCACGCTTTATGCGCTACAACTTCAGCGAGTATCCGAAGGAAGATGTCATGAGCATGCTTCGCCGCGATGATCTTGACCTGTCGATATTTCATGAACACGGCATGCCGGAACGCCAATATCTGTCAGGCACTCCTGAAGTTGAATATGCTGACGACGCCATAAACCTCATAAAGGAATCGATGCGCGACATGGCCCGACGCTGCAATGGCGACTCCGCCAAACTCGCCGACTTCAGCCGCAAGTACACCGATATGGGATTTGACTCCTCTTGGTGGGCCGGATATGACAAGCCGGAAATGATAAAAGCCGACTCTCTGAGCGATTTGCGCCGCGGTCTCGTGCTGGCTGACATAACCGAAACGGCTCCCAACAGCCGCATGGTCATATTTGATGCCTGCTACAACGGCGACTTCCGCGAGCCTGACAACATAGCTGCCCGCTATATATTCTCTGACGGCAAGTGCGTTGCCACATTCGCCAACAGCGTCAATGTACTTCAGGACAAACAAGCCAACGAGTTGCTCGGACTACTATGGCTCGGCAGCCGCGTAGGACATTGGGCACAGGAAACAAATATCCTTGAAAGCCACATAATAGGAGACCCGACATTTCGTTTTGCACCGTCGTCTGACGACATCGACATAACCGAAATACTCAGCCGCCCCTATAACGAGAATGCCGAGCTCGAACTGCTCGGAACCACCCACCCCGACGTACGCAGTCTGGCCTTGCACCGTCTGTGGCGCCACGGCTACAAAGGCCTGTCGCCCATACTGCTTGAAATATACCGCACATCTCCTGTAGCGATGGAGCGCTATACAGCCATGAGCCTGCTTGAAAAACTCGGCGACGCCAACTTTGACCAAATACTTGCCGAAGCCATTAACGATCCTAATGAATTCATACGCCGCAAAGCCGCCAACTGGATGGGCCGCGTCGGTCATGACGAGTATGTGCCTGTGCTTGTCGATGCATATTTCGCCGACAATCAGTCAGCTCGTGTGGCGTTCAATATCGAAATGATACTGCGCGCTTTCAGTGACGAAGCCGTCGATAAAGCCCTTGACGGAAAATCAGGAGAACTTGCATCCAAACTGCGCAAAGCCTATGCTTACCGCGCCGAGAGTGACGCCACCGTACTTGACAAAAATGCGAACAAGACATGGCGCATAGCTTTTACCAACAGTCTGCGCAACAATAACATCCATGCCTCGCTGCCAGAATACATCGCACTGATGGAAGATTCTGCCGAGGACGAAGATGTACGCATAGCCATGATCAAAGCCCTCGCATGGTACGACAAATCATACCGCCGCAACGAGATAATGGCGGCATGTGATCGTCTGCGTAAATCCTCCGGCTCATCAAAAGCTATAAAAGATGAGGCGCGACGTACTTATTTCCGACTTAAATAAAACCGTATTACCGATATGAAATTTATATATACACTGCTGCTCGGATGCGCCGCATTGGGCGCTATGGCAGCACCCGTGGTGGAAAAACCGACCCGACAAGACATATCCGTGGCGTTTGCCATAATAACCGACAACGCCACTTACCAAGCCACACGGCCCGCAATGATGCGTTACCGCGATGCCGTACAGAATGACGGTCTTGCCGCTTACATAGTACGCGACGACTGGAAGTCGCCGCAGGATGTCAAGGATGCCATAAAGAAAGTATACAGCGAAGCTCCCGGTCTTGAAGGCATAGTGCTCGTAGGCGATGTGCCCGTAGCTATGGTAAGAAATGCCCAACATATGACCACAGCATTCAAAATGAATGAAGACAAGTTTCCGTTCATCGAGTCATCGGTACCTTCCGACCGCTTTTATGACTGTCTTGACATGGACTTCCGTTTTCTAAAGCAGGACGAGGAACAGCCCCATCTGTTCTACTATGAACTTACCGAGGACTCCCCACAGAGGCTGAATCCTACATTTTACTCGGCGCGTATACGTTATCCTAAACTGCGTGGAGGCGACAAATACGAAGCTGTAGCCCGGTTTCTTGACAAGGCTGCCAAAGCCAAGGAAGCAATGAAGAATGACAGACTCGACCGCGTAGTGTCATTCAACGGTCATGGCTACAACTCAGACTGCCTCATAGCATGGATGGACGAGGAAAAAGCCTATCGTGAGAATTTTCCTCTCGCATTCAACACCGCAACCGACTTCAAGCATTGGAACTTCAGGATGATGCACCCAATGAAATACAAGCTATTTGATGAGTTGCAACGTCCTGAAGTAGACCTGTTCATGTTTCATGAACACGGCGCTCCCACTACCCAGTACATAAACGGCAGTAAGCCGGCCATGTCTGACAAAGACCGTTACGATCTGCTCAAAAAATCAATATACTCACGGGTACGGCGCGCCATAAAGAAAGGCAATCCGGAGAACGAAGTTGTCGAAGCCTTTGCCAAGGAGTATGCACTAACCGATGACTTCTTCAAGGATTTGAATAATCCTGAATACTGGCGCCGCGACTCTATAGAGAGCAGCGAAATCAACATCGAGGCCGAAGACTTTCACCACCGTACTACATGGCCCAAGATAGTTATGTTTGACGCATGCTACAATGGGTCGTTCCACGAAGACGATTACATTGCCGGAGAATATCTGTTCAACGATGGTGGTACCCTCGCCGCTCAGGGAAACACCCGCAATGTACTTCAGGACCGCTGGACAATCGAGATGATAGGATTGCTCTCTCATGGCATGCGTGTGGGACAGTATAACCGTCTTGTAGCTACACTTGAAGGCCATCTGATGGGTGACCCGACATTACGCTTCGCTCCTGTGGAAGCCAACACCATGTCAGCCGACGCCACTCTGCGCAAGACCGATACCGACTATTGGAAAGGTCTGCTCGGCTCACCCTACGCCGACGTCCAGTCACTTGCGCTGCGTATGCTTGCCGACGCAGACACCGACCGCACCTTGTCGCCCATGCTGCTTGAGGTTTACCGCACCTCACCCTTCAACACTGTGCGCATGGAAGCTGTAAAACTGCTTAGCCGTTACAATAACTCCGATTTCACCGAGGCCGTACGGCTTGGCATCAATGATCCTTATGAACTGGTGGCACGCCTGAGTGCCGACCATGCCGGAAACATAGGTGATCCTTCGTTACTTCCCGCTCTCATACTTCTGTACATTGACGGAAACGAGCGCGCACGTGCGGCATACAACGCCAGCAATTCACTGTCGCTTTTCCCCATAGACGACGTAGTGAAAGCCGTTGAGGACTACTATGCTTCGTCAAACCGCTACAATGCGGTAGCGGAAAAAGAGCGCGTGATCAATGGACTTAAACGCACTCACAATAACTTCGTGAAGCGCACCAACGACGAGATTGCCGACACAACTCTGAGCGATGACAAGCGCATATCGTCAATACGTTTTGTACGCAACAATCCTTATCATCCTTACCTTGACCTATACCTTGGCATAATCGAGGACTCCGCCAACTCCGACGCAGTGCGCGTGACTATGGCCGAGGCACTCGGATGGTTCAACCATTCGGTACGTCGTCAGGAAATCATAGACTTCTGCAATCATATGCTCAAACGCGATGATCTACCCGACACTCTTAGCGCCGAGCTGTTGCAGACCCTCAACCGTATGCAAAACTGACACCAATAACCTTTACAAGAACGGAGCCGCACCAATATCGTGTGGCTCCGTTCTTGTTTTTAATGATATACATACTGTGGTAGTCAGTATAGCCATCACTGACAGCGATTACTGATCCAGCGGGCAAAACGGTCAAGGCCTGATGCGAGAGTACTGCGAGGGCAAGCGAAATTGATGCGGACGAAGCCCTCACCGGCTGCGCCGTAATGAGTGCCTCCGTTTATCCACAGATGCTCTTGCTCCATAAGACTATCCTCTATGCAAACAGACGTAAGTCCAAGTGCCCGGCAGTCTATCCATGCGAGGTAAGTGCCTTCAAGACGCGTTACGGTAAGCTTAGGGAAACGGGCTTCAATGTATTCTTTCATGTACATATAGTTGTCGTAAAGATACTCCAAAAGCTGACTCAACCACTCTTCACCCTCGTTATATGCCGCAATAAGACCGACAACACCAAACGGATTGACATCGCACACTTCATTATCATTTATGGCTCTGTCTATAAGCGCACGCCGTGCAGTATCGGAAACTATTATATTGGCTATCTGAAGCCCTGCCGTGTTGAACGCTTTGCTCGGCGACACACATGTCACCGAGTTGTCACGATACTCCGGCCCTAAGGAAGCAAAAGGCACATAGCGATATCCCGGAAAGACGAGTTCACAGTGTATCTCGTCGGCCACGACAATAACTCCGTGACGGCTACATATATCACCGAGCCGACGCAACTCGTCGGCACTCCATACCCGGCCTCCGGGATTATGAGGGTTACATAATACAAACAGCTTTACGGCCTTATCGGAAGCCTTGCGCTCGAAGTCATCGAAGTCTACGGTATACTTTCCGTCATTATACAGCAATGCGCTTTCCACCGCATGGCAACCGTTGTTTCTTATCGATGAGAAGAAACAATTGTATACAGGAGTAAGTAGAAGAACACCGTCACCCGGTGAAGCCAAAGCCTTTATTATAGCCGACACAGCCGGCACCACACCTGACGTGTAGATAAACCATTCACGCTTCAACTCCAGTCCATGCCGCCGGCCAAACCAGTTTATGACAGCCGTGTAGTACTCCTCAGACACCAGCGTGTAGCCGAATACTCCGTGTTCCACTCGCCTCCGCAAGGCTTCCACGACAGCAGGAGCGGTACGGAAGTCCATGTCGGCCACCCACATCGGTAGCGTGTCACGTTCGGCCGCGCTATCCCACTTGTAGGAGCCTGAGCCGCGACGGTCCACTATCTCGTCAAAGTCATATCGCATAATCACTTCCTTATGTCGATTATACAATCGGCCGGAGCCTTGACGTTTCCATCTATTATTATATCGCCTATGCTATCGGCGACAATGTGTCCTGAAGTCGGATTCTTTATACTTGTAATGTGTCCGGTAAGCCGTGCATTTACAGTGCTGTACTCAAAACACAGGTCGGCGTCGGCATCCATCGTACAGTTTTCCATAACAAGTCCGCTCGCATAGCACAATGCCTGCGTGCCTGATATGCGGCAGTTTACGAGTCGCAGATTACGCGAATGCCAGCCGAGGTATTCCCCGTTTATCTCCGAGTCATAGACCGTGACATTTTCAGTTCCCCAGAAAGCATCTTTGGAGTTTATAACCGCATTGCGTATGGTGACATTGCGGCAATATTGAAAGGAGTAATTGCCGTTCTGTACGTAGCGGTCTATATCGATATTCTCGCTATGCATAAAAAGATAATCGGCATTGTCGACACGCACGTCGCGTAATTTCACATTACGGCAGTGCCACAAAGTCTCCTGCGCATCAGGAATAGTCACGTTTTCGAGACTTATACCGTCCATCTCGCGAAACATTTTCGGCGCTTCGACAAGAGTATCGCTCATCTGAAGCCCGCGCGAGTACCACAGCGCCGCACGCGCGCCCGAAGTGAACAGACAGTTTTTTATAACAAAACCGTCGACATGCCAAAACGGATACTTGCCCTCAAACCGGCAGTTGACAGCCGTAATGTCGCGGCACTCCTTGACAGCCGACTCGCCGGCATGTACAGTGACATTCTCAAGCATCAGACCGTGTGATGCGAACAACGGACGTTCGCCGCCAAACTCTCTATCCTTTATAAGTTCCATATCATTTAGTATTGTATATTTTTTCGTAGGGTACAAAGTTACAAGTTCCGGTCCTATGTACGATTACCATTTTTATTCAAGTACATACCATTTTTGCAGGGTTATGTCAAATCCGTCGCATCCAGCGTCCGTAGCGCAAACGAATAAGAAATATGGCACCTCGGAAACACAATTCGATACACATAGCCAGCCATACACCCTGAAGCCCCATGGCCGGAGCCAATATGGCGGCAAGAGTGATACGTACCACCCACATACTGCCAAGGTTCATCACACTCGGCACAAGAGTGTCACCTGCACCGACAAAAACACCGTAAGCCACTATCGACGCCGCAAACATAGGCTCGGCAAAAGCCTCTATCCTCAATGCGGCGGCACCGAGCTCCCGTATCGGCACTACCTCGGTCATAACACCCATTATCGATGGAGCTGCAATATACATAATTACACCCATGACAGTCATGACCGCCATACCGAGCCACACCGATATCCACGCAAAACTGCGGGTGAGCTCACGACGTCCGGCGCCGAGGCTCTGCCCCACAAGCGTGGTGGCCGCGTCGGCTATGCCGTAGCCCGGCATGTAACACAGACTCTCGGCTGTTATGGCAAAGGCATTGGCTGCGATAGCGAAGGTGCCGAGCGGGGCCACGATGACTGTAAGAAATATCTGTGCGCCACACAGCACGGCATGCTCGGTACCCATTGGAAGCGATATACGCGCAGCCTTTCTCAGACAGTCGCGCGTAGGCAGAAAACCGCCCTTGACCCCTAAAATGCTCAGGTCCTTGGAACGTACACAAGCATACCACATCATCAGCACTGCAGTCACAGTCTCGGCAAGTACCGTGCCGAGCGCGGCACCAAGCACTCCGAGACCTGCTCCCGGCATAGACATACTCACGCCGAATATATCTATGTCACGAGCTGGAAATATCAGAAAGAAGTTAAATACCACATCCATCGCACACATGAGCATGTTAAGCAGACTCGGCACGTGCATGTTGCCGCTGCAACGCAGCATGGCCCCGCCCAAGAAGTTGAGCTGCAGAGCGGGAAGAAACAGTGCAAACACAAAGAAGTACAGACTCGCGTCGTGGCATATGTCATCGGCGCCCCCGAGCCATCGCGGCAGACCGCCGCTTATGCCGCACCCTACGGCGGCCAGCAACAGACTGAACACAACCGTTGAGGTTATGGCCTGACGAAATATGGAGCGTGCGCGTGAAAACTCGCCGGCTCCTATGGCATGGGCCACCTGAACCGAAAATCCCGTGGCAAGCGCAGTGAGCATGCCCCAGAAGAGCCATGTGGTGGTCGACACGATACCTATCGAAGCCGATGCCTCGGCGCCGAGATGCCCCACCATCGAAGCATCGATAAACTGCATGACTATCGACGACAGTTGCGCCACAATCGCGGGAGCGCTCAGCTTCACGGTAAGGAGCAGTTTACGGCGGCCGTCAAGTTCACCACCCGACCTTATAAGCCCTAACAGTTCGGTGCCTTCAGTAAGTTTCATAGGTCACACCTGCATGACTGGCATCATAACAGTCCGTTGCCCGCCTTGATGATGTCGACCATTATAGGTTTCAGGCCTCCCACGAAGCACTCCACGGCTATCACCATAAGTATCAGTCCCATAAGACGCATCATGACGTTGTTGCCCGTCTCGCCGAGTATAGGCACAAGCCGTGTCGACGCCCGAAGTATGAGGTATGTCAGCAGATATATGATGGCGATGCTGCCTATAAGCGTGGCCTTCATCTCCCATGTGGCGGCATTCTCCATGAGCATGATGCCGTTGGCTATGGCCCCGGGGCCGCACAGCATCGGTATCGACAACGGTGTTATCGATATGTCGTTGGCATACACTTTCACCTCGTCATCCTTCAGCTTCGTATGTGAATACTTGGCCTGAAGCATGTCAAAGCCAATCTTCATGATAATGAAGCCGGCGGCAATACGGAAGCCGTTGGTCGAAATGCCGAAAAGACTGAACAGCACCTGACCGCACACGGTAAAACTGATGAGAATGACAAACGACACTATCGTGGCACGCTTGACAATGCGTGCACGCTGTTCATTGTCAATGCCTTTGGTCATCGAAAGAAATACCGGCATGGTGCCGAGCGGATTGGTCAATGTAAAAAACGACGTCAAGCAAATAAATGCGAACGGAAGCAGACTGTCCATACAATAATCGGTTTATAGTCGCCGCAAAGTTACTACTTATTTTTCACAATATCACTTTTATCAGCACATTGAATCAGCAAGCGCCAAACAATTGCCGGCGGCTGACCGCTCCTTAGTTTAACTTATTGATAATCAAAGAGAAGCATTTATCATGCATAACATCTTATACCATCACATATAACATCGCAAGCAATGCGCTGATAATCAGCCTGTTACGCAAAAGGCTATTTTTTGTTCAAAAATTAAAAATCCACACCGCCATATCGCTCTGTATTTCAAACAATTGCGAAGGAGCTTGTTCAATATTGAATCGGGTTGATTTTCGTCGTATTTCTTGCGCGGGCCATAACTTTGCCTATGTCCGACAGGGTCATTTTCGACACTTCGCGGCCTATTAATACATTAATTTATTTACATCATGTATCACTTAAAAAAGCTATGGCCTGTTTTGGCCCTGTCGCTGATGCTGTTCACGGCATGCGACACCGATGAGCGGCCGCCCGAGGCAGTCGACGAACATCTGCCTCCCGACATCGAGGCGGCGCGCGAGTATTTCAACGAGTATGCATCACAGGAGGTCGAGTATGAACTCATCGGCATGCACCCGGGTGCAATCGCCGCCGACTGGACCGACGTTACCACCGTGGTGCGCGATGACATGACTGTCTACAATGTCGCGCTGTTTACCGAGGCCCGGTATTCAGGCTCGTTCTACATTGACCCGGAAGTAAGCGAGGAGTCATACTCGACAGCCATTTACCAACGGTTGATTGTGTGCCGCTACCCCGCCGGATACTATGCATGCTTCCTCGCTTCAATAATACCGGCAGCCGACTGCGCCACGATGAACCGCGAAAAAATCAGCGACATGTTCATGTGCGGCGACAATGGTGAGCGGGGCTTCTCCGGCATCGTAACGTACGCGACTGTAACAACCAACTACACCGTCATGATCGAGCAGTATCGCGACGGGAAGGGGGTAAGGCGTCTGTCGCTGTACGAGCCCTATGATGATTATAACGCGCTTATTGATGAAATGAGGCGTATGATCGGAGCAAAAAACATTTCACGTCAACTCGTTGCCACTTCCCGAAGTGGCGGCGAGTTCGGCTCCGGCATCACACTGCCCAATGTAGACGTAGTAGGCAACGGTGGTGGTAACGGTGGCGGCTCCAACCCCGGCGGTGGGGTGCCGACACTTCCTCCTCCATATCAGCCTCCCGGACCCTCATATCCCGGCGGCAACAACACCCCACCCGTATTCCCTCCCGGATACGATCGGCCCGGCAACGGAAATATAGGTAACGGTGGTAACAACAATGACGGGACAGATGATAGTAAGCCTAAGCCATATGTAAAGTCCTCTACCGACAAACTAATAAGGCCCAATATTGAATCAATGACATTTGAGAGCCAACTAAGCAATACATGCGTTTCAACTTCAATGGTCAATGCATCAATACTTTTAGAAGACCCTCTGGATCAAGGTAAATTAGACAAATTTTATATACAATTTTATAAAGGGCCAGATGGCGAACCTATAAAAATTACTACATATTATAATCAAACGGGGGTTTCTTTTTTCGAAAGAGAACGTGATTTTGTTAGTCATTTCTTCGAGGTGCGACCATTCTTTACATTTCATGAGGCACTAACCAACAACATACCAATATTAGGTACCATATCAGGAGGAGATAATTCTTATCATTGCGTACTAATCATTGGTTATACAGAAAAACAACATTTAATATATGTCGATCCAACTGATGCAAAAATATACACTGCACCTACTGATTACTTCTACGATTTAAACATTACAATAACTAAAGTCAAAAAAAGATGAAAACTATACATTGTTTAATAATTGCAATTTCGTTTTGCTACTCAATGATGTCGGCTCAAACGACAATAATAACTACAAGCCAACTCACCAAACATGAATGGCTATTCATTGAAAAACCATCGGAAAATCTTTACGAAGGTTACCGATTCGATGATAAAAACATATATACGTTTGTTGATTATGACGGTCGTGCTGAAGTTTCTGCACCATATTATTTATCCGGCACTCCTGACACAGTTTTTGACAAGTCTAAGGTAGGGAAAAACAAATCAGGTAAATATATAATTGTCGATTGGGAAACTCGTCTGACCGTTGATAGTCCGTGGGAACACATCACAGTAATTTATCAGGTACTTGATGCTTCAGACAATAGTTTATTATTGGCACATCCCAAGAAGTTAAGTCAGCAACTGCGATTAACACCATACTTTAAAAATTAGACATTGATTTACATTTATTATGAAATGGCCTGTCTTCATTATCTTTGGCATAATGTCGTTTTTGCCGACAAATGCACAAACAACGATGGACAAACTTATAGGAAAAGACTGGGAATTGCAATTCAGTAGCGGGAACCATCCATCAGAAGGAATACACTTCACTGAAACAGAATCATTATATTTCACATATTATTATGGACGAAGAGAGACAACTACACCATATTATCTATCGGATACTATTGATAAAGTTTTTGACAATTCAAAAATAGGAAAATCAAAAAACGGGAAGTACATAATAGCAAATCCACGATTTAGGCCAACGCCAAATGACCCATGGAAAAGACTTACCGTTGTCTTTAAAATAATAGTTCTAAATGACACTGTCCTTCAAATTGTTGATATAAACAATCCAAGATACCCCAAAACACTAAAAATACGTCAAGAAGAATGATGAGTCAATAATTATCATGATATAGTACAAGCCATTTCTATATCCATTATATCATCATCTTTTATGGACTACCATGTAATTTGATTATACTCAAGAGACTGTGTCGTAATTAAGGTTAACGGCACAGCCTCTTATAATGCCCTATAAATATGCTACGATATATATTTGCTATCGCATTGGCCACAATATTGTCATGCTGTTCAGGCGGCCGATACTCCGCCGAAATCGAATATGTTCTTGAGCTTGCGGGAGATAACCGCACTGAGCTTGAAACTGTGCTCAACCACTATTCGACAAACAAAGATGACAGTATGAAGCTGCGTGCCGCCGAATTTCTTATCATAAACATGCCGGGTAAATATACCGAAGAATACGATGCTCCGTGGGAAGATGTCGCCGCTGCTCTATACAGATGGTATGACATTAAGGATAAAGATTCATTGCTGCACAGTCATGGCATAGGGAAACCGCATATTAAGGAGGACGTAAAGCATATATCAGCTAAATATCTGATTGACAACATCGACCGTTCATTTGATTCATGGGATAAAGCGCCGTGGAAAGAGCAGATAGATTTCGAGACATTCTGCGAAGAGATATTGCCCTACCGCATAGGTCATGAGCCTCTTGAAAACTGGCGTCAAAAAGCTACAATGACATTCAGCGATTTACAGAAGTTTTTCGACACCAATCCCGACATAACAATAGCCGAAGCATGCTCTATGGTGAACAGATTGCTTCCACGCTTCACTTGGGTAACGTACCCCGTACCGCCGATGAACTACTCCATGTGCATGGCTACTCCTCGGGGCACTTGCGATGAAATGTGTGCATTGGCAATGTTTGCCATGCGTGCACTTGCCATACCGGTTACCCGCGATTTCACTCCCGCATGGCCCAACAGTACCGGAGGCCACGCATGGAACAGCGTTTACATCGGTGACGGCAAACACACATCTTTTATGGGTACGGAGTATGCTCCGGGGGAAGAGCATCTCGGCACACGACTGAAGAAAGCAAAAGTTTACCGTGATGATTTCGCCTCAACAACTGATGTATCCGATGAATATAACGACTGCCGCTATTCGGCATCAGTACCGGTAGACAAATCATACGGTAATAGCGAGATACACTTACTTTCCGCAGGCAAACGAGCTACAACCTCCGTAGCAATAACCAATGCAGAGAATGATACGGCACGATTCCGGAATATAGGTAAAGATATATTGTACGCTCCGGCGGTTCTAATAAACGGACAATACAATATCGTCGGACATCCATTTATGATGGAAGCATCGGGTCGCATAAATGTGCTTTCAGGCAATAACGGATACGAGTTATTGGAAATAAAAGATATAGGCTTCGAACAATCAATGCTTTTCAGGATGCAGGGAGGAGTATTTGAAGGCGCTGACAATGCCGACTTCAGCGACAGAAAAGTATTATATACGATAACCGATATACCGACTGCCGCTTTCAGCAGAGTAAGAATTCCTGACTGCAATAAATATCGCTACGTACGCTATGTAGCACCCAATGGTGCCAACGGTAATGTAGCCGAAATAATGTTTTATGACGATGCCGGCCATAAGCTGAGCGGGCAATGCATTGGTACGGCAGGTTCATGGTATAACTCCGGCTCGACATGTGACAAAGTTTTTGACGGTGACGTATATACGGCTTTTGACGCACCACAAGGGTATGGCGATTATGCTTGGGCCGGACTTGATTTAGGGCATAAAAGCACTATCGCAGAGATATCATATCATCCGAGAATAGAGGATTGCCGCCCGGTTGAAGGACGTACTTATGAAATATTCGGTCTAATCAACGGCTCGCATGAACTGATAGGCCGCTTCAAAGCTCACGGACAAAGTATAGAAGCATCGTTACCGGGCAACACGCCTCTATATATACGCGATACTGTACGCGACATGGAAAGCTACCGCTATTTTATAATCCGAAACGGCAAACAGATATGGCTGTAATTAGAAATAAAACCGGAGTGTTCATTTCTCTGTTTACCACTTGTATGGTAATAACAGGCCCATTGTTATGCGGATATATCAATGCCCCGATGAACAGGGAGATTGCAGCCGCTTACATATCTACAGCAGCACTGTGTTGCATCGCGATTGTGGTGGTCTTCAGTCGGCATAACAACAGAGTCATAAAACTGTCCGTGACAGATATAGGCCTTACGGTATGCATCATTTATTATGTTATCAGAATACTGCTGACCGGCAGAGAGCATGTTGACTATACCGTATTTCTATTGATTTCAGCCGTGGCATTGTGTTACATATTTTCCCGAATGAGTTCATCAACAAATATAATTGTAATCGGCGTATTAATCTCATCCATGCTACAATCAATGATAATTTTTGCACAACACACAGGCTTAATACCGAGCGGCAACATTGTATATCCGTGTACCGGATCATTTGACAATCCCGCACCCGCAGCATGCTATATCGTTCTGGTTATAACTGCCTCCCTATTGTTCATAAAGCATTATCGACACATAACATCAATATGCATACTGTTACAGCTCTCGGCGTTATATATACTTAGCTCCACAGCAGCATGGGCAGCACTGATAGCCGGTATTTTATACGTCATTTACATGCATGTCGGATCAATTGTCATATTAGGCAAGGTGATAACAACGCTAATATGCGCCGGCATTTTGCTGCTTATAATAATCGGAAGCCATAGTCCATCGGCTAAAGGCCGAATGATGATATGGGATATATCAATACCCCTTATGCTCCGGAATCCAGTCTTCGGTCTTGGAGAAGGAGCCTTTCACAGGGAATATATGTTGGTACAGGCACAATATTTTACAGAGCATATGAAATCGCCCTACATATCCGTTGCCGACAATATAATATACCCTTTTAATGAATATATAGGTATCATTGTAGGATACGGACTTTTTGGAATAGTGCTGACGGCAGGAGTTATTATATTGACATTCAAAGCATCCGGTCAGAAAAACTCTTTTTTATTGTCATGCATTGTGGCATTTATGGTATTTGCCGGTTTTTCTTACCCGTCAGAATCTTTACCGCTATTAATACTCATTTCAGTATTATCAGGAAGATTGGAATTACCCTCGATATATAGATTTAAGTTCAATATGCCAATAAAAGCCGGCATTACATTTATATCACTTTCTGCAATAATAGTATCATCAGGTGAATACCACAGTCTACTAAAACTCAACAATGCAGTTAACGAGTTATATAAGTCAGGAAAAGACATTGAAGATGATTTATATAATAAATATGTCGGTAATCGCAACTTTAATGATTATTATATGGCACAACTGTCGCGAGATAAAAATATGATATCCAATCCGCGCATTAACGACGCATTTCCTTCTTGTGAAAATTTTGTCGCCATCGGAACATTTCATTATGCAAAACTGGAGTTCGTATCGGCAGAGTATTACTTTAAGCAAGCATCGGCAATGCTGCCAAACAGGATAATTCCACGTTATAAATTGTGGGAATTATATTCCGACATCGGTATGACGGAAAAGGCGCTGAAAGTGGCACACGACATAATATCGACGAAAGAAAAAATAGAAAGCACCTACACGCTTTCAATAAAAAAGAAAATGCGGCAGTTCATTGACACCAATAATAGCTGAATATTCAGCTATTATCAATCATTTTTTCACATTATATATCACTTAAATTATTAATAACTAATGTCAAAAAAAGAAACACGCCTGACCGTTGATAGCCCGTGGGAACACATCACAGTCATTTATCAGGTATTTAATACTTCAGACAACAGCTTATTATTGGCACATCCCAAGAAATTAAGTACGCAACTGCAACTAACACCATACATAAAACATTAAACTTTAATTTCCATTAATTATGAAACAGGTTACAACAATTATTATTTCCCTAATAATAGGGTTTTATACTTCGGCAACATCACAAACAAAAACGTTCAATTTATCCGATTTTAGTAATAAAGAATGGTATGCCGAATTTTCTACTGACACCTATCCCATACCACCTAAACAAGGGTGGCGATTTTCTGAGAATGGAGAAGTCACATCTTTCATATACAGTGAAAACGGAAGACATGAAGGCATTGTAAACTTCTATTTGTCAAATGCACCCGTGACAAACTTTGATTATAATAAAGTCGGTAAAACCCCACAGGGTAAATACATTGTCACTATCAATAAAGCAAACTATATCAATAATCTCGAAATTATTTCTATCTCGCCAACACGAATGTGTATTAGAAATTTGTACTACAACTCAATTCTAAACTTCACTTCTGATTAACTGAATTATCTCAACAAACAAAACCGAGGTGTTGCCAAACGTCCTTCTGCATTTTTTATCGGGTGATGTAATAATAGGGTATTATATTGGTAGATTATGCCGACAGGATATAGTAACTTTGCGGCATGAACCTACATATCGCAAAGTTACTGACTCTGTTTTCGCTATTACTATACAGTTGCACAGGCCATGATAGCCAACGTGCAATACTCGACAAGGCGGATCGGCTGATGGATGACAATCCGAAGGCGGCTCTTTCGCTACTTGACAGTATAGACTCCCCCAGCCTGACCGATGACAGAGACCGTGCCGTCTACGCTCTGATGTACTCCCGCGCACTTGACAAGAACTATATCGACGTTACCGACGACTCGCTCATAAATATATCCATAGACTACTATGCCGACCGTAATGATGACCTCTATAAAGAGATGTCGTACTACTATCTTGCCTGCATAAAGTGCAATTCACGTGACTATGCGGCAAGCATGAAAGCCGCGTCAGAAGCCCTGCGCATAGCGCTCGCCATAACAGATGACCGCGAGACCGCACGGGCCTATGAGCTGATGGCCGACCTGTATAACGCCACTTACAGCGCAAGCCGCGCGCTACGTTATCGCCTCCTTGCCCGTGAGTATTACCGCAAGGCGGGACTGCCGCGCGAGACCACCTATGCGGAACTTGACCTTGCCATCGCATACTACAATGACCGCCAACACCAACGCAGCATAGCATTGCTCGACAGTCTGCTCGAATTGCCGTCAGGCGACTCTCTTTTCAGGGCCCATTGCCTAAGTGCACTTGTAAGACCACTGCTATATACCGATGACTATCAAAGAGCAGCCGAGACCGCGACAGAGCTTGCCAAATACCGTCAGGTATACACGCTTACCGGGCAGGACTATGCCAACATTGCGGAAATACATATGCACAACGGTAATCTTGAAAAAGCCCAAGCCTGCATAGAACGCGGCTCGACGGCAAGCGCTGAAGCCATACAGGTGGATATGGCGCGCTACAAGATGCACCTCATGGAGGGCCGGCACGACAGCATGATAGCCGACTACCGGCGCATGGTAAGCCGACAAGACAGAATACTGTCGGAAGCACTGCGACATACCGTGACCGGGGCAGAACTCGAGTATGCCGACATACAGACTGAAGCTGCGACCGACAATACAAAACGGGCAAGACGAACAGGTATAATCATAGCATGCGGACTGCTTGCGCTGACAATAGGAGTAGCAACAGTGGCGCGACTACAGTTGTCAATGAAAAATGCGGAAATAAGAAAGCATGTCAATGACATACGCGAGATAAGTCGTCAGCTCAATGACACCCGTACTGAAACCTCCCGACTGCATGACAGGGTCGATACACTATTTCGCGAACGGTTCAGAACACTGAACAGATTATGCGACCAGTATTACGAGGCCCTAAATGCGCCTTCGCCACAACTACAAAAGTCGGTTTATAACAATATAGTCAAGATGCTTACGGAGTTGCGATGCCCGTCAGAACTGTCAAAGCTGAAAGATATTGTAAACGAACATATGAATGGCATAATCGCCCGGCTTGAGTCGCAACTCCCTGAACTTGATGCTGACGACGTGGCATTTCTGACATACTTATATGCAGGCTTCTCGGCCAAAGCGGTGTGCTTGTTCACCGGCATGTCAAAAGGCAATTTTTACGTCAGACGGCGCAGACTGCGCTCCCAGATAGAACGCAGCCGCGCCGCCGATAGCGACATGTTTCTTTGTCGGCTATAAATATATATTTTCCTGCTTAATTTTATTTGTCGAGGATGACGGGCCAGCCGTCGTCCCAACGTATCTCGCGGAGGAAGAGCTTGCTCGCACCGTTACGGCTCTTGTCGTAGGCGTGGGCGGCAATGTACCATTTGCCGTCGAATTCATAGACGCTGCAGTGCCCTACTCCACTGTATTTGTCGCTTTCGCCAACAAGCAGTGTGCCGCCTGTAGCGGCCATGTCCTTCCCCTCCTTGTCAAGATAAGGGCCGGTAACGTTTTTGCTTCGGCCCACAACCGTCTTGTAGTTGCTGCTCAATCCCTTGCAGCAGAAATCGTGGCTGGCAAAAAGGTAATAGTAACCGTCATGATACGTGATAAATGGCGCTTCGATGGCATTGTTGTTGGCCGTGGGCTGCAAGTGCGCCATCGATGCGGGATTGCGTCGGCGTGCTATAGTCTTGGGCTCTCCAACGGGGGTCTTCATGTCTTTTTTAAGCTGCACGAGCTGTATGCCATCCCAGAAAGAGCCGAATGTGAACCACGGACGGCCTTTTTTGTCTATGATGATGTTGGGGTCGATGGCATTCCAGTCATTTACTCCGGGCTGCGACATGATGACCATGCCGAGATCCTCCCATTTGTAATCGGGCGAATCGGGATTGAGAGTGTTGTTTACGGCCACACCTATAGCCGATATATTTTTGTAGAATGTAGAACAGCTGTAATACAGATACCACTTGTCACCCACCTTAATTATATCCGGAGCCCAAGTGTGACCACCATAGGCCGGTACCGGATTTTTAGGCCATTCGGGGATAGGGTCGAGCGGAGCCTTCTCCTGCTTCCACTCTATCATGTCGGGCGACGACATCATGCCCACACCATATCCGGTAGTAAACATGTAGTACTTACCGTCCTCATAAGCCATGACAGGGTCATGGACATCGGGGTACTTAGAGTCAAATACATAGCGCCCCCGCTCCCGGGGCTTGGCAAGCACGCGAGTAAGAAAATCAGCTATGCCTCCGCATGCCTGCTCGTGATGCTCATACGAAGGGAAGCCGTGGGTACCGTCTTTCACTGTCATCGTCTCGCAGTCGGTGTAACGCGACTTGGCCTTATCCATAGTACCGCCTACGGCTATCATATCCTTGTCGCCGTAGACAATAAACACCTTTCCCTTGAACGCGCCTATCGTATCGAGCATGTCGAGGCCGTTGATCTTCTCATAGTAGACACGGCCGAGCTTCATGCCCATAACATCCTGCGGACGTCCGCCGTCGGCGTCAAAGCGCTTGAGCATCATGGGAGCGGTATCGGGGATTGTCAATGCCGGATAGACCAGTACAAGCGCCTTGAAAAGGTCGGGATTGGCAGCCGTAGTAAGACCTGCCACGAGCCCGCCCTGACTGCATCCGAGAAGAGCCATGCGGGTAGTGTCGACAAAATCCCAAGTCTTGGCCTGACGTGCTATGTCCTCCACATTTTCCTGCTCGGCAAACACAGTCATTTCGGTAGTCTTTCCATCACTACGGCTATTATTGCCGCCACCGCAGAAGTCAAATACATAACTTGCCACTCCGCGCATGGCCAGAGTAGCTGCGTAGTCCTGCGGCTCATAATGGCTGCTGTTATAGCCGTGGGCCATTATCACCAACGGTTTTTTGGCCTCGGCGGTATTGGGAATATACGCCTTTCCCCATATGTTTTTACCGTCGCGGCTCTTGCAGTTTATTTCCCTGACGGTAAACGGGTCGTTACTGTCAGGGAAATTCTTGGCCTTCATCGTATAGTCGGGAAAGTCATTGAGGCGATTACGCAAAAATACGTCTATATTAGCGCGCTGATCCTTGAACTGCCAGCTAAGCCACGCCCTCAGCATGCGGGAGAATGAGCCTCCGTAAGGTTCATGAAATGTGCCTCCGTGCCCGGCACGGAGATGATTGGCAAACGCCACAGGCACATTATCGATACGGTCATAATCCGACAGTGCATTGCGGTAAGCCATATCGCTATCACCCCCGACAAGATATAAAATTGGGCCATGAAGATTTTTAAGCGACTCGGGGCTCGCGCCGGCCATCTCCATGTCGCCCATGCCGGCATTGAACATAATACAGCTTTTCACCCGGTTGTCAGCACAGTTGGCAAGCGTCTGCGCACCTCCGCAACTATGACCGCCGAGTGCAACAAACTCCATATCGATATAACCATAATACGGACTCTTTTTATCACCGTTCTGCGCTTCGGCCCAATCCATAGCCAACTTCATGTCCTCGGTAGGTGACTTACGAAGTTCGCGGTCATTTATACTATCTTGCATTTCCCCGAGAGCTATCACAAAATACCCGTAGGAGGCAAGGTCATTAAGCATACGTTCATAAGGCAACGATGTGTCGTTGCACGCTCCGTTGGCAAATACAAAAAGCGGCAGAGGGCCTTCATGAGTCACTGCGGCAGACATGTCGCAAGGACGATATACAACAAAACCGGGCAGAGATGCCTCGGAAACAGCTTCGGCCTTATAAGGGCCGCTTCCACCGTCATCGATGACTTTTCTTGACGGCGCTGCCGACACTGTAACAGTCAACAGTGTCAGCATAAATGTTACAAATAATCGATTCATATTGATTGGTTTATATAATTATCAATAACGTACCGTCGGTATACAACGGCCCAACTAATTTAGTCAATAAATCGCAATAATAGCCCGTTTGACCGCTAAAAAATATTCCGACCGCAAAAATGCTCTTCCCTTAGCGTTAAATATTTAGATATTCAACCCGAACCCGGCAAATAGCAGGGCCGATATTTCAGTCCGACAAAGAATATTCCGTATTTTTGCCCTATATAAAACAATCAAATTATGGCACACTGGAAAAAAGTATTATTGCTTGTTGTAATTCTGCTTTCGGGATATCAGCCGGTCAAGCCGGATTCCAAAAACATCATTTTGATGGAGTCAGATATACCAGCTACTATACAGGCAGCGACTCCAAGAGCTGGATAGACTACCCGTCATGCCACGGCACAGGACGTTGCTTCAATTGCCACGGTACCGGACGCCAATAAGAACTTGGGCCGGTTAAAAGCGGTTGAGACTTTCTTAACAGCAAAATAATTTCATGGAATTTTATTCCATATAGCGGCTATATGGAATATTTTTTTTAACTTTGTGGGCAATTTTTCCGCACAGGCATGAAGAAGCAGTGGCCCGAGCCGCTCGCCTGACGGAGTTAACAAGTAACATTATCAAATAAAATGTACGCTATTGTAGAAATCCAAGGACAGCAGTTCAAGGCAGAAGCCGGCAAGTTCTTGTATGTTCACTTTCTCGGCGAGGACAAAAAAGCGGGCGACGCAGTAGAATTTGACCGCGTGCTCCTCCTTGATGCCGACGGTAACGTTAAAGTTGGCGCTCCTACCGTTGAAGGAGCCAAAGTAGTATGCGAAGTGGCCGAGCCGCTCGTAAAAGGTGACAAAGTAATCGTCTTCAAGAAGAAAAGACGTAAAGGCTATCGCCGCAAAAACGGCCATCGCCAGTGCTTCACCAAGATAGTGATTAAAGATTTGGTAGCTTAACCCCATTAAAATCTTAAAGAAATGGCACATAAGAAAGGTGTAGGTAGTTCGAAGAACGGACGTGAGTCGGAAAGCAAACGACTCGGAGTTAAGATTTTTGGTGGCCAGCACGCTAAAGCAGGCAACATCATCAAGCGCCAGCGCGGTACAGTGCACCATCCGGGTGAAAACGTAGGCATGGGCAAGGATCATACCATCTACGCTCTTGTTGACGGTGTAGTGCTCTTTACCGAGGGTAAAGGCGGCCGCCAGTACATCAATGTCACTCCCGACGCAAAGGCATAACGCCCAAGCGCTCAACAACGACAACAAAAAAAGCAGTTTCCGGTATCCGGAAGCTGCTTTTTTATGTCTACACACAACGTCGGCCCCGCGAGTACACCCCGCACACCCGGAGGGCCATACAAGCAGGGCGTTATAAGGGATTAGCTGCAAAAACCGGTTGAAGTGTCAAATACAGCAGATTGGTAGGGGCGCCAGTAGTACGGCGCCCGCAAATCCGGATGGCCATACAGGTCGCATACCCGGAACACGACATACAATAGTGGCGCCCGCAAATCCGGATGGCCTATGGCAGAGCAATTGTAGAAGACCATACGGTCGCAGCCGGACGCCGTGATACTGGCGTCCCTACCTACATTAGCAGTAACAACCAACTGACTCATTCAACATTGCCCTATTCATCCTGCGAGCCTGTAAAGGCTCGTGCTGTTTGTTAGCCGGGCACGAAGTGTCCGGATTGGAAATTTGGTGTCAAATGGCTGCGAGTCTGACAAGACTCGTGCTTATGGCTACTGACTGCACGATGCAGGCATGAGTCTTTGCAGACTCATCATTGATGCGATGAGACCCTGACAACCGGAGACTGCGGCATCCTACGTATGCCTTGTCCCCGGCTTACATTTGGCAGGAGCCTTTGCAGGCTCACAGGCGAATCCCCTACGGACATGTCTCGCGTCCCCGACGCGATGTCATTGACCGACGGACAACCTATCCCACGAACCGCGCTAACGCGCTTATCGTGGAGCTACACACATCAAGCGCCTCTGATACACTCACTATCATCCCGCCACATGTCAGAGACATAACAGACTCTCTCCACACTATCAAATAGCCTTGCAAACACCCTGACAAGACCATTCGTAACACAACTTTGCGTAGGAAAACCTCCATCAGGTCACATTACTCGCATACTATAAGGCTACTATTGTCTTATAAATCCATATTTTTGTAAATACACGGAATATGCATATTTAATAAAACCCGCTCAATAAATCAAATAACCGGCGGCAGCCTCACACGGCAAAGCCGATGCGCCGGTAGGCGCGGAGGTATGTAGGCTGCGGGACATCGGCGGGGATGTCGGCCGGCAATATAGTAGTCAGCTGCTCCTTGTCAGGATCAGACAACTGCGACACACGCGAGGCCACGGCAGGGATAATCGACGTCGTAATCAGATTGATGACATGACGTGCGTTGCCGAAATCGGCGTCGCGATTGGCATAATCGGCGGAAAGGCGGCGGCACAGCCGATGACGCGCCTGCTCGTCAAGAGTGAAGTGATTACGTCGCAGATAGCCCTCGGCAATCTCCATAAGCTCCGGTCCATTAAAATCCTCGAAGGTAAAGATATTGCTCTGAGGTATGCGTGAACGCAGTCCGGGATTAATGTCAAACAACCGCTGCATCGGCTCGGTATAGCCGGCCAATATAAGCATCCAGTCGCGTTTCGACTCATCGGCAAGGGCCGTCATAAGAGTCTCGATGACGAAACGTCCCGGATCTTTCGGGTCATCGGGCTGGCAAAGCTGATACGCCTCGTCAATAAACAGTATGCCGCCTTCAGCTTCCTCGATGGCAGCCAGAGTATTCTCCGATTCGGAACTGTAGTATTTACCTATAAGAGTAGCCCGTTCGCGCACCACGACATGGCCCTTTGACAGCACACCAAGCTCCCGAAGCTTACTGCCGAGTATCTTGGCTACGGTAGTCTTACCTGTTCCCGGCGATCCGAGAAACATGGAATGAAGCGGGAGTGACAGACTTGAAAATCCGGCATCCTCGCGTAGTCTGTTGAAACGCACGAGAGCCGTGTACTGCGCCATGCGCTGCTTGAGCGATGCGAGCCCTACAAGGTCGTCAAGTCCCGGAGCCTTATTACCATCGGGCGCTTCTTCAGTAGTGTCAGGCATTTCATCAGGAACGGAACCGTGTTTCTCGACCATATCGCCAAAGGCCCTCCCGAACATTGAGGCATCGGTCACGGTGCGCTGCTTCAGCTCTTCCGCAGTCCACGGATTCTCAACAACGGCCCCTTCATTGGAAAACAGGAAAGTGGCAAAAACATAGGTCATACAACGAAGACACGCACAATAGACGCCTTTCACTTCATGATTTATATCAAAGCTCCACCTCACCGACAATAACTTCCTGTCGTCATCATCGGCCGACAGCCGCGAGGGTATGAGCAGCTGCCTCTCTTCCACTCCGTCAGGTCGTATCAGAGCTATCTCCACTTCAGGAAGGCTATGGATCTCGACAGGCAGCATGTTTTCGAGCTGAAACTCTACAACAGCCTCATTGCCGAGTCCGGAGCCGGGAGAAGCGACACCATAGTACTCGGGCCAACCAATAAGCACGCTACCCTTCAACGGAGAGTACCACTTGGTGGGCAGACGCAATTCCTTCAGGGCGAAGAAGCGTATCTCGCGCGACTCCAATTCCATGCGGCCGGCTTCTACCGTCACCCGATAGCGATGGTAGGGATTGATATCAGTAGCGGGCACATAAACGTCAAGACGCTCATAGCGCATGAACTCCGAGCGTGACATAGCGAAATTAACGATATTGCGTGCACCCACCGCGCGGTCATCGTCATCAATATCGCGGAGAGTCACCGCAAGTATGCCTACCTTTACGCCGCGAGAGGTACTCTTCAACGCCAATTTATTGATAATCGACATATAGACGGCCACATGGGTCTGGTGAGCGAACAGGATGAAGTGATTGCGGTTGTCAAACAGTTCGGCTCCCGGTATTTCGGAAGCGATTTTACTTGTTGAATCGTAGGGACGTATCTTGAGGTCACCTACTGAAATCTTATCATTTATATCCATAATTGTTTCTTTTTAGATTAATATATAAGAGCTGTGACACGCATGGCATGTCACAGTCGGTTAACACACATACCGGAGTCCTGCCGCGATGCCTGCATCGCCTTTGCCGCAGACCCCGAGTCCACAATGTCAAAGTACTCCCTTGAGGCTGACCATGCGCCGGCATCTGCAACCGTGCAGACACAGCACACCCTGTCATCCTTGACCTCGGTGATTAAAAATGTCTAAGGGGAGTTGTCAACGCAACGCCCATCCAAGACCTGCCTCAGGAGGCGGATCCTGCACCTTAAGATGTTGTAGGGAGTTACGTGTCATTGTGTTGACCTTGTGTTTTTAGTTGATCTAAAAAGAATTAAAACCGGTCATTCCATATCATGAAATGACGATTATGCGGCAAATATAACCAATGCCTGATAAATTTCCAAATTTTCTTTATCATCACTACATAAAAAATCCTGACAGAAATACCGGCGGTTATCGGAGATTGCGGTACCGAAGTTGCCAGAATGCGACAGCGGCTGCAGCGGCCACATTGAGCGAGTCGACATTGTGGGCCATAGGTATACGCACTACATAATCGGTCGAGGCTATGGTATGAGCCGCAAGGCCGTCGCCCTCAGTGCCCATGACTATAGCAAGCCGCGGCTCGGCCATAAGTGCAGGGTCATCAAGCGAAACGGAGTCATCGGACAGAGCCATTGCGGCAGTGCGTAGCCCAAGAGTGCCGAGATCGGCCACGGGTCGGTCAAGCCATGTCCATGGCACAAGAAACACCGAACCCATCGACACCCTGACGGCTCTGCGGTTAAGAGGGTCGCACGATGACGGGGTCAGCAGCACGCTGTCGATGCCGAGAGCGGCTGCCGAGCGGAATATGGCTCCGATATTGGTCGTATCGACCACGCCGTCAATGACAACTATGCGCCGTGCATCGCGACACACTTCTTCTACAGAGGGGAGTTCTGGTCTACGCATGGCACACAATACTCCACGTGTAAGCTTATAACCGGTCAACGAGGCGAGCAGTTGACGGTCGCCGGTATATATAGGGATGTCACCACACCGGTCGATGATGGCGGCAGCGTCACCGGCTATGTGACGACGCTCGCAAAGCAATGATACCGGAACATAGCCTGCATTGAGCGCCACATCTATTACTTTAGGACTTTCAGCGACAAACAACCCTTGCTCGCTATGAAGTCGGTTGCGCAGCTGCGCCTCGGTAAGTGCAGAGAAAACCTCCACACCATCCTGCGATAACGATGATATCTCTATGACCGGCATAATGAAGTATATATTACTATTAAGGCTGCAAAGATAACGATTTTATCCGGCACAAAGCAACCTGATTACCTAAGGCTTGGATTGTATATGTTAATTTAGTAAATTTGTCACTATACATTTTAATCATCACATATATAATTATAATGAATCCAAACTGTAAATTAAAAACGGCGGCACTCGCGGTAATACTGATCAGTGCCTCGGGCGTTATCATGGAAACACAGGCGGCCAACCCTATTCTGCCTATGTGGGAGTATATACCTGACGGAGAGCCTTACGTATTCGAGGACCCCGACAACCCCGGAAAGTTCAGAGTATATCTTTACGGCTCACACGACAACCTCGTGACCGAATACTGCGGACGCGACCAAGTCGTGTGGTCAGCCCCGGTCGAGGATCTTAACAACTGGCGCTGCGACGGCATAATATTTGAATCGCGCAGAGATGCGAACGGCAAACCGTTGTACGCCAACGGCCAAAGCGATGTGCTCTATGCACCCGACGTGACTATGAAAACCGACGCGAACGGCAACAAGACATATTATTTATATCCAAACAATCAGGCCGGAGGGCGACAGGGCATGATAGCGAAGTCATCGCGGCCCGACGGACCGTTTGAAGTATGCAACTGGAGCAGCGATGACCCGAAGCTCGCAGTTGGCGACCTGCGCTTTGACCCGGCCGTGTTTGTAGACGATGACGGCAAAGTATACGGCTACTGGGGCTTCGAGGAATCATGGGGAGCAGAGATGGATCCCGAAAATATGGCTACGGTAAAAGCCGGAACCAAAGCGGTCAAAAACATGATACCGAGCAACAAGCAGGATGAACTCTTCCGCTTTTTCGAAGCATCGTCGATGCGTAAAATCAAAGACAAATATGTACTTGTATACAGCCGCTGGACAAATGACGGCGAATTCGGGCTACCTCAATCCAACTACACGCTCGCCTACGCATACTCCGACAATCCTCTCGGACCTTTCACTTATGGCGGCACAATAATAGACGGACGAGGACGGCTCACGACCCCTGACGGAAAGACCATAGCCACAGCGACGCCGGGAGGCAACACGCACGGCAGCATAGTCGAAATAAACGGACAATGGTATGTATTCTATCATCGTCAGACCGGCACAAATGAATTCTCACGTCAGGCCATGGTGGCACCCATAGAGGTCAAAGTCACGGAAGGACCGGGAGGCAAGGTGGAGATATCGGAAGGTGAATATACTTCGGAAGGGTTTGAGCTCAACGGCCTGAACCCGCTTGAACGCCACTCGGCAGGTATAGCGTGCTACTACACAGGCCCTGAGCCTGCGCGTGCGTCGTTCCCCAACTTCCTGTTCACAGGCTCGTATGTCGACGCACTGCGTCCTAAAATAGAGGGCTATGACAAGCCTTATGACCTGCGTGTCAACCATGCTCCGGTAGTAAACAACACAGCCGGATCAACGGTAGGATATAAGTACTTCAATTTTGACGCTCTGTCAGGAGATAGTAATGCCAAACTGCTTGTAAGCCTTACACCGGGAGGCATTGACTCATCAATCAGAATCATGATAGATGATCCGGTAAAGGGCAAGGAAATAGGCCGTCTTGACATTTCCGGTGCGCTACCACAGGAAGCTATAGAGTTAAGCACTCCTGTCAAGATTGGCAAAAACGTCAAAGGCAAGCATGCGTTGTTCTTTGTATTTGACTCTCCGACAAAAGGTAAGTCAACATGTACGCTTAACAATTTCGTCTTTTCAAAATAATCATCATTTGAATATATAAATAAAGGGGATAGCTGTAACAGCTATCCCCTTTATTTATATATCTTTGGTATTAAAACGGCTCTTCTTCAGCAAAAGAATCGACAGCTATATCATGCTTCTCCGCATAAGTCTCCTTAATAAAGAACACACAAAACGCGCCTATTAACAGAAGTACGCCTGCAAGCACTATCATGTTGAGCTGCGAGTGTCCGCCAAGCAGTCCGAACACAATACCTCCGAGAGCAGCAGCCACAATCTGAGGTATGGTTATAGTACCGTTGAAAAGGCCGAGATAAGCACCCATATGCTTACCGCTTATAGAATTGGTAAGTATGGTAAAGGGCATAGCCAACATAGCGGCCCATGCAGTACCGACCAAGAAGTAGCTGATGAAAAGCAACCACTTGTCATGGAAAAACAAAGTGGAAATAAATCCGATGCCCCCAATTACAAGACTTATACAATAAGCCATGCGCCGGTTCTTGAAATTAGGCAATATGGCAGCCCATACGACAGAGCCTATGGCCTGTACAGCAAACAGTATGCCGTTCCAGTTAGCTGCCTCCTGATAGTTGGCTGTCTGCGTGCCCTGTGAGGCGTCCCAGCCATAAGCCTGCTCAGCCACTCCACCAGTATTGTAGGTCCACATGTACATAAACGCAGCCCAACAGAAAAACTGCACGAGACCCACCGTCCAGAACACTTTGGGAGCCTTGATGAGCAGGTGTATGAAACCGCTCTTTTCGTTGTCATCACTCTGAGTTATGCCATGGTATTCGGCATATTCTTTGGGCGGCATCTCTTTTACCTTACAGAACGTGTATATGACACAAGCGATAAGTATAGCAGCTCCGCCGTAAAAGGAGTATGTTACCGAGTCAGGGACTTTGTTACCTTCGGCCACATTACTGATACCTATCCAAGCAAGAACAAAAGGAAAGATAAAGCCGACTACCGAACCGGCATTACATAAAAAGCTCTGTATTGAATACGCGAGACCTTTCTGCCGCTCGTTCACCATATCGCCGACAAGCATCTTGAAAGGTTGCATAGATATGTTGATCGACAGGTCAAGAAACATAAGCGCAAACGCGCCGAATATAAGAGCCGCACCTACGGCAAGATGGAAACTGCCGGCATTAGGCAATAGCGCCATTACGACAACCGCCAATATCGAGCCGAAAAGCAGATAAGGCAACCGGCGGCCGAAACGGTTCCATGTACGGTCGCTCAGTGTACCGACTATAGGCTGGATGACAAGCCCCGCAAGCGGAGGCAATATCCAGAAATAACTAAGCTCGTGCGGGTCGGCACCAAGAGTGGCGAAAATACGCGAGATGTTGGCACTCTGAAGCGCATAGGCTATCTGAACGCCGAAAAATCCGAAACTCAAGTTCCATAACTTCCAGAAACTCAAGTCGGGCTTGACTTTTGCTTTCATGAGTAGACAAGTGGTTTTGTATTTTACAATATCTTTAGAATTCTAACGGCAAATATAACACATTTTTTGCTTATATCCTTGATTTTATAATTTAAAAACCGGCATAACGTCATAATTTTATAATTTGTCTGTTCAACCGGCAATGTAGAACCGAGAAATATTTTCTTTTAAATATAATAAAAAACAAAAAACTAATCATTTAATACCTCTAACATGTAAAAATACTATTCCACAGTCCGTAGCGGTATAAAATCTCCCAAGTTTTATGTACTTTTGCAACCGGAATTAATAAAATAAGAAACAATAACGATTATGGCACTTCAATGCGGCATAGTAGGACTGCCCAACGTAGGCAAGTCTACACTATTCAACTGTCTCTCCAATGCAAAGGCTCAGTCAGCCAATTTCCCTTTCTGTACCATCGAGCCAAACGTAGGCGTGATAACAGTGCCTGACGAACGTCTTACAAAACTTGTGGAGATGTGTCAGCCGAAGAGCGTGGTACCCGCGACAGTGGAGATAGTGGATATAGCCGGCCTCGTAAAGGGCGCAAGCAAAGGCGAGGGTCTCGGCAACAAATTTCTTGCCAACATACGAGAGACCGATGCCATAATACATGTACTGCGCTGCTTTGACGACGACAACATAACACATGTAGACGGAAACGTGGATCCCGTACGCGATAAAGAAATAATAGACTACGAACTGCAACTCAAGGACCTTGAGACTGTAGAAGCGCGTATAGCCAAAACTCAGAAACAGGCACAGACCGGCGGCGATAAAACGGCCAAGATGCAATATGAAGTACTGTGCCGGTTCAAAGAGTCACTTGACCAAGGAAAACCAGCACGCTCAGTGACATTTGACAGCGTGGACGAGCAGCGTTTCGCCCGCGACTTGTTTCTGCTTACCAACAAACCGGTATTATATGTATGTAATGTAGACGACGCATCGGCTGCGACAGGCAACAGCTACGTGGAAGCGGTAAAAGAGGCGATAAAAGATGAAAACGCGCAGCTTCTTATAGTAGCCGCACAAACCGAAGCGGACATAGCGGAACTCGACACTTGGGAGGAGCGTCAGGAATTTCTAAATGAAATAGGCCTTGAAGAGTCGGGTGTCAGCCGATTGATACGCTCGGCTTATGCGCTGCTTAATCTGCAGACATATTTTACAGCAGGTCCCGACGAGGTAAGAGCTTGGACCTTCATGCGTGGATCCAAAGCGCCTCAATGTGCCGGCATAATACACACCGACTTTGAAAAAGGGTTCATACGGGCTGAAGTCATCAAATATGACGACTACGTTACACTTGGTGGCGAAAACGGAGTTAAAGAAGCCGGTAAACTCGGCATCGAAGGAAAAGAATATGTAGTCCAAGACGGCGACATAATGCACTTCCGCTTCAACGTGTAAACTTTTCAGTAAAAGTCCGCGTTATTTAAATGAATGTTTCAACGATTTTAGATATGAGCGGGAAATTGCAAATATTTATTGCAATACTTATCATTTATCCTCTGGGGTCGGCAGCTCAGGGGATAGATGAGATTATTGCTGCCTTAAAGTCGGCCGATTGTTATGAAGCGACAGTCGACTATCAGGTATTGATGTCGCTTCAAGACGATGTGGCCTATAAAATCAGGTTAAATTCAATGCAGGCGCAAGGCGACACTCTCGCGCCTTGCGATTACCTGATCGATTGGACCTTAGAGACTCCATCTGGAAACACGTCAGGCTTCTCGGCCTACTTCGATGGCAATGCCTACAACTTTCGAGGCGACCGGTTGCTTGAATATCATTATTCATGGGATTCCATACCGTTTAAACCCAGAGGAATGTCGGCGGCCGCCTTGCCCGGAGTACAGCGTCAGGCCCAATTTACCGGACTGCTTCCGCAGTTTATAGCCGAAGAGTTGTCAAATATAGCACAAAATGAAGATTTCCGCTACACATGTCACACCGACACAACGGTGAATGACATACGATGTGTTGCTGTTGACGGAGAGATGGTCATGAGCGGAGTCACATACAAGGAATTCATGTATGCTTTTGACCACACGACCATGATGCCGGTATATATCGAACTGGAGAATAATCCGGGGGCACTTGCCGAACAAACCATAACGGCAGCCTACAGCAATACAGCAGAACGATGCCAGACGCTTGGAGAAGATGTCCTTAAAAACACTTACCCTGAAATTTTCGAAAAATACAGGGAAAGCAATTATGCGATAGAAAATCTTCCCGGACAACGTCTGCCCGGTTTCGCACTACCGACCACAACACGCGAACGTTACTCAAGACGTCTCGGCGATTCATTTCGCTGCCCTACCCTGCTTGTGCTTCTTGATCCGACCTCATCTTTTGCTGAAGCCACAGTCAAAGCCATACGTTCGGCCGTAGACTCACTTCCATATAATGCCGACGTCATATGGGCATTTGTAAGCAACAATACCGACGAAATTGAAAGCGTGATACCGTCGGTGCGCCCGGGCGAACACCTCTTGACCAGCGCCAAGTCGCTTGCCCGCGATTGCGGAGCCGCCGCATTTCCGGTTACTGTCATAACACGTGCCGACGGTACCGTAGCCGACGTGGTGATCGGATACAACAATGACCTCACTCCGGTTGTTATACAAAAAGCGGCATTGGCCGTAAAATAAAAATTATCTAACAAACTTTATGTAATTATGGAAACCGTATATTTCACCGGAAACGCGTGTCACACATCATGCAATCTTCCCGAAGTAGGAACAAAAGCCCCCGACTTCACTCTTGTTGATGCCGATCTTAAAGAGGTCAATCTTGAGTCGTTTCCCGGCAAAAAGATAGTTCTCAATATATTTCCCAGCCTCGACACAGCCGTATGCGCCATGAGCGTACGAAAATTCAACGAAAAAGCAGCAGGCAAAAAAGGAGCTGTGGTACTATGTGTGTCAATGGACCTGCCGTTTGCAGCCAAGCGCTTCTGCACTGTAGAGAATATAGCCGACGTATATCCTGCATCAGCATTCCGCTCGCCCGAGTTTGTCAAAGAATATGGCGTTGAACTCGTTGACGGTCCGTTGAAAGGGCTGCTCGCACGTGCAGTCATAATCATAGACGAGAACCGCAATGTCATATATCGCGAGCTGGTCGACGAGATAACTCACGAGCCAGATTATGAGGCAGCATTGAAAATGATCTGACGCAAGACTAACACTTTGTATCTAAAAACTCACTGTAGAGGCGGATATAGTCCGCCTCTTCATATATGTCGGAAGCAAGAACCATACACACGGCTCCGGGCGAAAAGTTATCGATAGAACGCCATATGCCCGAAACTACCAAAAGTCCTTCGGCAGGCTCGCTCATATGGTAAGTGCGCTTATTACACCCGTCATCGACAGTTATATCGAAACTACCATGTAAAGCCACTATTATCTGATCAAGGCTTTTATGAGAATGATGTCCGCGCGACACACCGGCCGGCACATCATATATAAAATATACCCGCTTTATTACGAATCCTTCTATCGATCCATTTTCGATGACAGCGATAGTACCGGTCGATGAATCACCGTGAGTGTCAAGAGTTATCAGCCGACAACTGTCAATCGAGGCAATACGTCTATCGTCTTGTTCTTTATCAGCATGCATAATCATTGATTATTTCAGATATATCACCGGCATCGGCCAAAGAGATACATACCGGATTGACCGGAAGACTCACTACCTCGCGTGCAAGAGCCTCAGTTATCGGATAACGGCTAAAAACGCCGTTTTTATAACAAGACTGCAAGTGAGGGGGCACCGGATAGTGTACGTCTGTCTCCACTCCACATCGCAACATATAACGACGAAAATGCTCACGATCGCCAACACGCACGACATATTGATGCCATACATGTCCGGCAGAGCCATAATCAGGGAGCATCACAAGCTTATTTACGATTCTACTTCGGTATATAGCGGCTATAGCTCTCCGTCTTTCATTCAAAGCATCTATATCCTGAAGTTTTATACGGAGCATGGCAGCCTGTATAGGGTCGAGCCTACTGTTGTAACCGCAATAAATCTTGTCATACCGGTCATTACCGCCATAATTTCCCAAGGCCCTTACCGTATCGGCCAACGCGGCGTCATCGGTGGTCACGGCACCGGCATCGCCGAGCGCCCCGAGATTTTTCGTAGGGTAAAAACTGAATGCCGCAGCATCGCCAAGATGGCCGGTACGTTCTGCTCCGACAAAGGCGCCTATGGCCTGAGCATTATCCTCTATAATTTTCAATCCGTAATTATTGGCGATTTCGCGTATGACCTCCATTTCACACGGTCTGCCATAGAGATGTACCGGCATTATGGCACGAGTGCGCGGAGTCACGGCATCGGCAATTGCATTAACATCGATATTGTAAGACATCATGTCGGACTCTACCGGAACCGGCACAAGCCCTGCATGAGTCACAGCAAGGAATGTAGCGATATATGTATTGGCCGGCACAATAACTTCGTCACCGGGTGACATAACTCCGAGAGCGATATATGACAGCAGTATGAGACGTAATGCGTCAAGCCCGTTGGCTGTGCCTACAGCATACCGGCAACCGCAGAATGCGGCAAGTTCACATTCAAACTCCTCGACCTCACGACCGCCTACATAGCGGCCACCGGCTATAACATGTGAACATACATCGCGCAGTCGGGCGGCATAGGGTTCATTGACCAGCCCGAGATCAAGAAAAGGATATTTACGAACGCTTTTACTGCAATCCATTTTCAGCAAGTTGCATAAGATATGCTCCGTAAGCGTTATTAGCCATAGGTGCGGCAAGAGCAAGCAGTTGTGAGCCGGTTATATAACCTTTCCTGAATGCGATCTCCTCAAGCGCGGCAACATGAAAACCCTGACGCTTCTCTACCGACTCTATAAAAGCCGACGCTTCCTGCAGCGAGTCCACAGTACCAGTATCAAGCCATGCGAATCCTCGCCCGAGCAGCTTAACCGCCAATGATCTGCGTTCAAGATATTCAAGGTTTACAGAAGTTATTTCCAGCTCACCCCGAGCCGAAGGCTTCACTCCCTTGGCTATCTTCACGACATCGTTGGGATAAAAATATAGGCCTACAACCGCATAGTCCGATACCGGGAACTCCGGTTTTTCCTGAATATCCACCGCATTTCCCTCTTTGTCAAAATCAACTACACCGTAACGCTGTGGATCTTTAACCTTATAAGCAAATATAACGCTCTTTCTCTGTTGTGCAGTAATGCGTGCGGCATCAAGAAGCATGCCGGTAAAGCCTTGTCCGTAAAATATGTTGTCGCCAAGTACGAGACATACGTCATCATCTCCGATAAAACGCTCTCCGATAATAAAAGCCTGCGCGAGCCCTTCCGGCTTGGGTTGCTCGGCATAACTGAACTTGACTCCTATAGCTGCTCCATCTCCAAGCAACCTTTTAAAGCCGGGAAGGTCATCGGGAGTCGATATGATCAGGATATCTCGAATTCCGGCAAGCATCAATACCGATATCGGATAATATATCATTGGCTTGTCATAGACCGGCAGAAGCTGTTTGGATACACCTTTTGTAATCGGGTACAGCCGGGTACCGCTTCCACCGGCAAGAACTATTCCTTTCATTTTCGTACTTATTGTATTTGTTGCGCAATTTACTAATTTTTTATCAAACCGGCATTATTAGCCGCAACTAATTAAAAGACGACAGAAATCAATATTTGTACATACCGATTAAAAACAATATCTTTGCATACAACGTTATCAGAAAATGAATCTGTTTTTAAATATCATCTGGATCGTATTCGGCGGCTTCGCCATAGCCATAGAGTATATAGTATCAAGTGTGGCGATGATGTGTACCATAATCGGCATACCTTTCGGGCTGCAAACACTTAAACTTGCGGCAGTGGCTCTCGTGCCGTTTGGCACCAAAGTATTGCCGTCGTCTCCTTCCAACGGATGCCTGAACGCCATACTCAACGTAATCTGGTGGTTTGTCGGAGGCATACCCATCGCGCTTACACATGTAGGCTTCGGACTGCTGTTTTTCATCACCATAGTGGGTATACCTTTCGGAGTACAACACTTCAAACTTGCCCGGCTTGCATTGAATCCTTTCGGCAAGACTGTATAACGAGGCAATGTAAAAATACATCATGACGGCCTTATCAACAGACACGCCGGCATCACGGTGCAGTCAGGACGCTAACGGTATGGCCGAGTACATCGTATTGTCTAAACGTCAGAGTAGCGCAATTGGTTAAGAGCCCTTAATACGTTGCATAAAATACGGCTCCAATAGACCTCAAAGTCTTCTTTTACAGCGATAAGGCCGAGAATGACAAGTTCTTCAGGCACATCCTTCACGGTTTCGAGAAAGTTGTAAAACACCTGAAATATGTCGGCAAGTCCCTCCGAAATAGATGCGGCTATGGGTGTGTCGGAATACTTCATATCCTCCTCAAACACTTCAAGATATGTATCATCAGGACCAAGCAGATTCTCAACGCCGCGACGAATCGCGTCATAATAATCTTCTTCGAGTTTTCCGTCTATATATGCATCCTCGAGCACACTGTCTATCTTAAGGTCAGACGCCGAAATGTATATACGTGGCAACAGCCTCAACATCGAAGCCACAAAATTGTCACGATCAACTTCACGAGCCCGTTCAAGAGCCTGACAATACTCGTTGCAAAGCGCAATAAAGGCAAGAGCATTATTATTTATCGATTTCCGGTCCATCGTTGTTTATATACAGTTTGTTGTTTATGATATATTCATATACCTGCGAAGGCAAGAAAAAGTTCATGTCCTTTCCCTCCGATATGCCTTCGCGGACAAATGACGATGACAACTCAATGACAGGAGCTTTAATCTGAATCACACGCGGGTCATCGATATCTCCAAGTTCGTAACCGGGACGCGGATAAATCATCAGTCCGAATTCATCAAGGATAGCCTCACTATCTCTCCATCCGCTGAAACCGCCCCAATTATCGCTGCCTATAATCAGTCTGAAACTTTTATCTGGATAACGAGTTGCAAGAGTTCGCAAAGTAGTTATAGTATAAGATGGCCGCGGGAGCGACAACTCTATGTCACAACTGTCTATCACGGAAGAGAGTCCACAAGCTATTTCAAGCATGGCAAACCTGTGACTGTCGAGGGCCAGCATCTTATCGGACTTAAACGGGCTACGAGGTGACAATACAAGCCATACCCTGTCGACAGGACCGTATTGCGCGATGTAGGACGCAAGCATAAGGTGCCCCGAATGAATAGGATTGAATGACCCGCCCAATACACCTATAACTTCTTTCACTTGGATAAGAAATCGGTTATGACCTTGTGTACTTCCGCTATAGCCTCGGAAAGGACATCATTTACCACCGTGACATCATATTCAGGGGCAAATGTCAATTCATATGCGGCTTTGCCAACACGCTCCTCGATTACTTCCGGAGCATCTGTAGCACGCTTCTCCAGTCTTGTACGCAACTCATCAATAGACGGTGGCATTATAAAAACAGACAATGCCCTGTCTCCATATATACGCTTCACGTTCATGGCGCCTTTAACGTCAATGTCAAGCACGATATTATGTCCGCTATTGATCACCCGGTCTATTTCGCTACGCAAAGTGCCATAAAACCGGCCCTGATAGACTTCTTCGTATTCGACAAAATCACCGGTATCAATCTTACGCCTGAATTCGTCTTCGGTAAGGAAGTAGTAGTGGACACCATGCTCCTCTCCTTCTCGTGGCGCACGGCTTGTAGCCGATACGGAGAAACGCATGTCTATATCGCCTTTTTCAAACAACGCGTTTATAATGGTCGACTTACCGCAGCCCGACGGCGCCGATACAATAATAATCTTACCGGACATACTCTCCATCACATTACATTAAGCACCTGTTCCTTTATCTGCTCAAGCTCGTCTTTCATCTTAACGACTATCTTCTGCATCTCGGCATGGTTGGATTTAGAACCCAATGTATTGATTTCACGCCCCATCTCCTGACTTATGAAACCTAACTTCTTGCCTTGCCCCGAACCGCTTTCCATAGTCTCCATAAAATAATTGAGATGCTGTGCAAGACGCTGCTTCTCTTCGTTTACATCCAACTTTTCTATATAAAAAATCATCTCCTGCTCAAGCCGGTTCTTGTCAAATGCCACACCATCAAGTTTTGACAGGTTATCCATGATTCGAGCACGTATCTTGTTCACCCGCTCCTTTTCATAAGGCTCCACCGCAGTCAGAAGTTCTCTTATATTATCAATCTTTTTTGTAAAGAACTCGTAAAGTTTACGACCCTCTTTCTCCCGAAACTGCATAAGAGCCTCTATAGCGTTGCTTACCGCGTCAAAAAGCACATTGGCATCCTCTTCCGATATCGCTGCCGGAAGTTCGCTTTTGATTGTCTCGGGAAATCTGAGCAATACGCTGTACCAATCATCAGGCCAAGCTATACCAAGCTGACGAGCCATCTCTTCCACCTGACCCTTGTATGAGGCCATAAGCGGGACATTGAGCGACACAGTAGGCTCCGCTCCTATCGACTCGGCATAAATCTGAAAGTCTACCTTACCACGTTCAAGTCGCGCCGCTATCATGTTGCGGAACGACAGCTCTTTTTCGCGGAATGCCGCAGGCACACGCGACGTTATATCAAGTTGCTTACTGTTAAGCGATTTTATCTCGACTGTTATTTTTTTATTCGGGATAGCGGCAATCGACTTGCCAAACCCTGTCATGGAAAGTATCATGGGCTGTTATTTTCTCACAAAATTAAAAAAAACTCCCGACATTAACGGAATTAAATCGTAACTTTGTAATAAATTATTCAATGATAAAAGTAAATGGCGGCAATTTTAAATATCGAAACATCGACCGACGTATGCTCCGTAGCGCTAACCTACGACGGCCAAGTAGTGGCACAACGGGAGGATTATCGCGGACATAACCACGCCACACTGTTAAGCGGTTACATCAAGGACTGCATGGATGAAGCAAAGAACAAAAACCTGAAACTTGACGCCATAGCGGTAAGCATAGGTCCGGGAAGCTATACAGGTCTGCGCATAGGGCTTTCGGAAGCCAAAGGACTTGCCTATGCTCTTGACGTGCCCCTGATAGGTGTCGATACATTGGCCATAATGGCAGTGACGGTGATGTTCAGCGATTTTTTTGACAGTGACGTAATGTTTGCACCGATGATTGATGCCCGTCGTATGGAAGTTTATACGGCCGTCTACAATTATGCGTTGGAAACCTTGCTCGCCCCAACACCGCTCATCCTTGACGAAAACAGCTATGACCGGTATCTTGACCGCGGCCCTGTAATATTCTTCGGAAACGGAAGCGACAAAGCCAAGCCTCTTCTTGAGAAGCACAAAAACGCCAACTTCATAACAGAGATACATCCATTGGCTGTCAACATGACGGCTCTTTCGGAACGTGCCTACAGAAACCGCGATTTTCTTGATCTCGCCTACTCCACTCCACAGTATCTGAAAGAGTTTCAAGCTACCAAACCAAAATCGATTTTCTAACCGGTCACACCCGCTTAAACAATCCAATCATAAAATATAACCGATGAAAATAACCGATTTCATAGCGGCCAACGGCCGCACCGGATTTTCATTTGAGGTACTGCCTCCGCTCAAAGGACGCGGTATAGCACAATTGTTTCGCAACATAGATTCACTTAAGGAATTCAATCCGCTGTATATCAATATAACCACTCATCGCAGTGAAATGGTGTACAAAAACACTCCTGACGGACTTTACCAGAAAGTAAGTGAACGAAGCCGCCCCGGTACCGTGGCTGTGGCAGCCGCCATCCAGCAAAAGTACGGCATACCGGCTGTGCCTCATATAATATGTAGTGGTTTCTCAAAAATAGAAACCGAGTATGCCCTCATAGACCTCAACTTTCTCGGCATAACCAACCTGCTCATTTTACGCGGTGATAAAGCGAAACACGACAATCGGTTCATACCGAACGACAACGGATATGCCCATGCATCGGAATTGCAGATGCAGGTAAATGAGTTTAACAGGGGCTACTTCATCGACGGCACAAAGATGGACATCGTCACCGGAGAACAGTTTTCGTATGGAGTGGCCGGCTATCCGGAAAAGCATGAAGAAGCGCCCAACCCAGACATAGATCTGCAATATCTTAAACACAAGGTCGATAACGGGGCCGAATATATCGTGACCCAAATGTTTTTTGACAACGAAAAGTACTACAATTTTGTCGACAGGTGTCGTAGGGCGGGCATAAATGTTCCGGTTATTCCGGGTTTAAAACCCATCACGACAAAAAGCCAACTTACCCTTCTGCCCAAAGTCTTTCATGTCGATCTCCCCATGGAACTTGCCAAAGAACTTATAGCCTGCGAAAACGACGCACAGGCAAAGGAGATCGGTATCGAATGGTGCAAAGGACAGGCCGCCGACCTTATTGCCCACAATGTGCCAAGTATACACTTTTACTCATTAAACGCCACAAAAAGCGTAGAGACCGTAGCCCGCGCCGTTTATTGATTAAATTATTTTCTCCATGAAATTCAGTGACATACCATCACATCAGACCGCCAAAGAACGTCTGCGGGCAATGATTGACAACGACCGTATACCACACGCCGTTCTGCTTGAGGGTCCGGCCGGAATCGGTAAATTCGCTCTTGCACGCGCTACTGCCCAATACATACACTGCGAAAACCGCACCGATGGTGACAGTTGCGGAGTATGCCCGTCATGTGTGCAGCATCAGTCGTTTAATCATATCGACACTCATTTTGTATTTCCGATTGTAAAGAAAAAGAGCGGACAGACTACCTTGTGTGACGATTATATCGACGAGTGGCGCGACTATTTATCGCAAAATCCGTATATGGACTTCCAGAACTGGATGACAGCATTAGGCTCACCGACCTCTCAACCGACCATATATGTAGACGAGAGCGACGCACTAATACGAAAGCTCAGCTATACATCGCATGCGGCCCGCTATAAGGTCGCCCTAATATGGCTTCCCGAACGGCTCCATGAGAGCGCGGCCAATAAACTGCTGAAACAGATTGAAGAACCGTATTCAGATACAATATTCATACTTGTCAGCAACGAGGCAAAAAAAATATTGCCGACCATATACTCACGCACACAACGCATAGAGTTAAAACGCCTTGCCGATAATATAATAGCCGATGATCTGACAAAAAATTTCTCGGTAGACCCGGCGGACGCGATGGCATTGGCGCACATTGCCGAAGGCAATATGATAAAAGCGCATAACAGCCTGAACCTAAGTCGCGAGAACCATCTGTTTCTCGATCTGTTCATGACCCTTATGCGACAGGCCTACCAGCGACATGTAAAAGAATTAAAAGAGTGGTCTGCGGAAGTAGCCGCACTCGGACGCGAACAAGAGCTGCGATTCGTTGAATACTGCCAACGTCTTATCCGTGAAAATTTCATCTACAATATCAATCGTCCGGAACTGAACTATATGAACCGGGAAGAAGCGATTTTCAGTTCAAAATTCGCCCGTTTTATAAACGAACGCAACGTTCAGAACATAATGGCGGAACTCGACAATGCATATACCGACATTGCAGGAAACGGCAACGGCAAAATAGTATTGTTTGACTTGGCGGTAAAAATGATTATATTGCTAAAAACATAGTCTGTCATGAAGCCTTTTCTGCAAAGTATAGCCGAGGTATACCATGACCGGGAAAAAGACAGACTGATTGACTACTGTTTCGTATTCCCCAATAAACGTAGCGGAACATTCTTTCGTCAATATCTGTCGCAATGCACACCTTCGGGCACCCCTTTCTTCGAGCCTGCGGTAATAACGATAAGCGAATTTATATCATCATTTTCCGATTATGTGGAAGCATCGCGTTACGACCTGCTGTTCACCCTTTTTACCGAATATGCGAAATTGTCGAAAGAAACCGAGGACTTCGACAAATTTGTATTCTGGGGCGACATGCTTGTCAATGACTTCAACGATGTAGACCGTTATCTTGCCGATGCGCACCAACTGTTCAGAAACGTAAAAAATGTACGTGAAATAGCCACCGATTTTCTTACAGAAGAGCAAAAAGAGGTCATAACCCGATATTGGGATGTCGACCTGCAATCCTATAGCCCCGAACAATTCTGGACCCATCTCACCAAAGAAGGAGAGCCTCGGGTAAACAGAGACTCATTCGTGCAACTATGGGAGATACTCGACCCGTTATATCATGCGGTAAAAAATAGCCTTGCATCAAGAGGCCTCTGCTACTCAGGCATGCAATACCGCGAAGTCGCTGAAAAACTAAGCGGCATGACCGCCGACAAGCTGCCCTATTCACGCATAATATTTGTGGGGTTCAATGTTCTTTCCACATCGGAAATACATATTTTCAGCCGGTTGCGCGATATCGGGACAGCTGATTTTTATTGGGATTATAATCTACCCAAAGAGATTAAAGAAAATTGCTCGGCTACGCACTTCATACGCAAATATGTAAAAGAGTTTCCCTCTCGATACGATTTATCGGACGAATCCATGTCTTTGCCAGATATAGAGATTGTAAGCGTGCCGTCCAATGTGGGGCAAGTAAAACTTGCAGGAGACATAATCAGACAAATGACCGTTGACGGCGTTATAGTCAACCCGGACAACGCAATAGATACGGCGGTAGTATTGCCGTCGGAAGAACTGTTTGTCGACCTGCTCCATTCGGTGCCGCCTGAAATCTCGACAATAAACATAACCATGGGTTATCCGCTCCGTCAGACATCGGTCGCGGTGCTTATGCGCAATATAATGTCAATGCATCTTCGTGCAAAAAAAGTGCGCGGACTATGGCACTTCTTCTATGAAGATGTAAAATACGTTATCACCCATAGCCTTATAATTTCATTTGCCGGAAAATCGTGCGAAACTCTGAAAAACGATATTGAAACCCGACGCATGTTCCTTATACCGTCAGACTACATCGCCGCAAACTATCCCGATCTGACAACGGTATTTTTCCCGGTAGAGGACCTGATGTCGAGCAATAACGTATTCAGATACGTATCGGAACTTACCGAATATATTTTATCGGAACTGGCAAAAGCGCCAAAAGACAGTAACAACGCACTCGAAACCGGTTTTGTGACACGCTACCGACAATCGGTCGAACAGCTCCAGCGTGCTACGGAAAAATACGGCATCACCATGCGCGACAACACATTCTTTCATCTGATAGAACGTACTGTCAATACCGAAACTGTCAATTTCGTCGGTGAGCCATTGTCAGGACTTCAGATCATGGGCGTGCTCGAAACCCGTGCGCTTGACTTCAAAAACATCATACTTCTGTCAATGAACGAGCGAATATTTCCACGTAAACATTATTCCCGCTCATTCATACCCAATGTACTGAGGCAATGCTATGGATTGTCCACCATGGAATTTCAGGAATGCATATATGCTTACTACTTTTATCGGCTTATCTCACGAGCATCAAATGTAAAGCTTCTATATGACGGGCGCACATCAGGGCTTAAAGGGGGCGAGATGTCACGTTACTTGTACCAGCTGCTCTATATGTTTCCGTCAGACAATTTGAAGAGACTAAACGCATGCTTCAATGTACCGGCCACACATGCCGGCGAATCATTTTCAGTAACCAAGGATGACCGGATAATGTCGCGGATAAATTGCTATCTGTCAACATCCGACAACAAACGCTATCTTTCGGCATCAGCCATTAACACATATCTGCAGTGTCCGTTAAAATTTTATTTCGGATATGTGGAAAACGTGCGGGCCGAGGAAGAAATGAAAGATTATGTCGACGAAAGCCGCTTCGGACGCATAGTTCACGAAGTACTTGAGTTTTCCTACAAGCGCATGCGCGGTCCTGCAGCCAAAGTCGAAATAACAGCTGAAGTCATCGAACGCCTTAAAAGCGAGACCGTAAAACTTGACAGCATCATAACTTCATCAATAAATAAACTCTACAACAATCTGCCTTCACAGACAGGTGACAACGAAGAGTATGAAAATCTCACTCCTCTTACAGGTGAGACAAAGATACTCGGTGAGCTAATCAGGGAATTTGTAATAACACTGTTTGACCGGGAAAAAGCATTTGTACCGTTTTACTTCGTTGAAGGCGAACGCGAAGTGTTTACTGACCTTCCGCTTGATGATACACGCAGCTATAACATACGTGGAAGCATAGACCGTATTGATGAAATGACCGATGGCCGTGTAAGAATCGTAGACTACAAAACCGGCAACGATGAGATAAAGGTCATGGACCTTAACGACCTTACAGAAAGTACTGCGACAAAATCGCACAACAAAGGTGTGTTGCAGCTATTCCTGTACTGCAACATGCACGCCCGCGACCGTCACTTCACCGGAGCGATATGGCCCATGCTGTACGCTATGAAGAAAATATTTACCGACGGGCTGCAACCGGTTAAAATAGAAGGAGAACCGCTGTATGACTACATAATCCACAATGATGCCGTGATGGAGGCCCTCAACAGCAAGTTGCGTAACCTGTTTGACCGTGATACTCCTTTCGTGCCAACCCCATCGGACAAGCACTGCCATTACTGCGACTTTAAAGCCATGTGCGGCATGGCGCCGTCTTAAATACACATACATGGCCGGAGTTTATATACATATACCGTTTTGCCACTCAAAGTGTGCTTACTGCGATTTTTACTCGATCCCAAGACAAGAAGCCGTGTCAGATTATGTGTATGCACTGCTTAAAGAATGGGATGCAAGACATAATGAACTGACAGATCCGATAACGACCGTATACTTAGGAGGTGGTACTCCTTCATTATTATCTCCGGCCATGCTGTCGGCGATAACATCGGTTTTTGCAACACCCGACGTCAAGGAATTTACCATCGAAGCCAATCCGGAAGACATCACCGAACAATGGGCGGAACATATAATCGGTTCAGGCATAAACAGAGTAAGTTTAGGCATACAGTCGCTCATCGACAGAGAGCTATCAGCTGTTGGCCGACGCCATACCGCGGCTGAAGCCGTCAAAGCAATCGAAACCTTGCGCAAGACCGGCATCACAGAGATAAGCGGCGACCTTATATACGGACTGCCGGAACAGACCGTCGATACATGGCGATACTCGCTCGACACATTGGCCGCTCTCGGACTGCCCCATATATCGGCCTACTCTCTGTCATATGAAGAAGGCACCCGTCTGCACGCGCGGCTTCTTGCGGGAAAGCTCCAAGAAACCGACGAAGATACCGTGGCCGCCATGTATGAGTACATGACGCGAACGCTTGATTCGGCCGGATACGAGCACTACGAGATATCCAATTTTGCCAAGCCCGGACATAGAGCACAACACAATAGCTCATATTGGCACTTCATTCCCTACCTCGGCCTCGGACCGGGCGCCCACAGCTTTGACGGAAAGATAAGGAGAGTCAACAAAGCCGACCTGCGTGGATACATATCGGCTATGACCACCGGCAGCATTTTTTTCACGGAAGAAGACGAATCGCCTGCTGATCTGCTAAACGACTATATAATAACAGGACTGCGCACAATGGAGGGTATTGACTTGAACAACATGGCCGCAAAGTTTGGACAAAGACAAACGGTCGGCTTCATGAACCGGTGTCGCCCGTATATAAGAAATGGCAGTCTTACCGAGCATGGAACCCGCATATGCTTCGATGAAGCATCATGGCTCGTATCTGATGGTGTACTGCGGGAACTTATCTATTGACGTCAGTCATGATGGTAGGGCTCGCCACGCAATATTGTCATGGCCCGATAAAGCTGTTCGGTAAAAAAGAGTCGTATCATTTCGTGGGAGAATGTCATCTTTGACAGTGACAGCAGACCGTCGGCTCTGTCATAAACCGACTTGGAGAAACCATAAGGGCCTCCGACAATAAACAGCAGACGTTTTGGCACTATGCTCATCATGCGGTCCATAAAGCCTGCAAACTCACGCGATGTCATCTCACGTCCTTTCTCGTCAAGCAACATGACCCTGTCGCCCGGCTTTATATAATCGAGAAACTGTACCCCTTCAAGTTCTTTCTGCCGCTCCTCGGTCATTGATTTTGTAGATTTTACGTCAGGCAGACAAGTGATGTCAAACGGCACATAATGCCCGAGTCGTTTCACATAATTGTCGACACCCTCCTGAAGATAGCGTGACATCGTACGCCCTATTACCACCAGCTCAACTTTCATAACTCCTCATTATATAATATCTGCAATACAAAATTAACCAATCTATCACACAAAACAAAGCACAATTGGTTTCAATCGTCAATATTTGACGATGCTATGCAGACGGTTACCGGCTCAAACGGCAAGAACGCAAGCAATCAATAATAATATCATTATCAGCCTGCCTGTCGCTATGTTTTTTAGTGAATATTATATATTTGCAATTTTAATTCATAGTTATTTTTATCCTTTTGAGGTACGAGTGTGGTTTGAAGGCATGGCTCTGCCGGTCGACCGTATCTGTCAAATTTAAGTCGCTTGTCCTCGTCGAGATCCTGAAAGGCTCGTATTGAAACTTCCTTGTCAATCACTGTTGAGAAATCAACAGGTATTATGACTGCATCTTCCTCCACCTCGATTGCGACTTTGAGAAGTTCTTTGTCTTCGCAAGTCACAGATAGATAGAGAGTCCCATCGACATACGGCAACTCGCTCAAAGTAATTGTACAGGCCGTAGATTCGGCTTTCGCACTGACGCATATCGCTATCAATGCGAAGACTAATAATAATTTCTTCATTTTTTCACGTTACTTATTGATTCATACGATTGAGAGTTGTGTAATTTGCGTTGTGATGTGCTTCGCTTTTTACCTTTGTAAAGATTTAATGTTACCCCTACCCAAAATAGCTGGCGCGTAGATGACACATAGTATTCCCTGTCAAACCCAGCAATAGCATTCAAGTCACGGCTTTTCATATTGATATTGCCAATAGGATTAAAGGCTCCTGCCATAAATGTGGCGTTACGGCAGGTATAGCCAACTCCTATATTCAGCATATTATTGTTGGCGCTGTATATATCCTCGCCCCATAGGACATTGTATGTAGTGTTGTATTTTACCATAATCCACCAAGGACCTTTGACATACATAAGCTGGGAATTTACAAAGGGCTGGGAATAATTGTGGCGATAATTGAAACCTTTGCTGACTGTCCTATGCCAGCCACCTTCCAAAGAAAGCGTCAACTGTTTTATGAATATGGGCAATCCAAACTGTGCCTTGACAGTAAAATTGTTGTTATATCCGAAATTATAGTAGGTCCTGACTATTTGATGCTCAATATATGTTTTTGCACCCATTATTGGCTTATGGCTGTAGGTATTGCCGACAGTAAATTTTAACGACATTTCCTTGTATCTGCCGTCAAACTCCAATTTTGTTTCATATTGCTGAAAGACTGACACAGAGGGATTGCCTCTACTCCATTGGAAACGGTCAACCTGTTGTAGCACAGGATTAAGTTGATTCACTGTTGGAGATACCGTATTTACGTTTCCTATAAAGGAGATGCCGCCCCATGTGGCTGGTGTATACCGAATATATGTACGTGGATTCGCATTGAAATAATTATGTTTCAACGGCTCTTTCACGCAATAGGCAGTTCCTCCTATGCCAATACTATATTGAATTTTATCCAAAGTCTGTTTCCATTCAACAAATAAGGCACTTACGACACTTTTTTCATTGACGCTTAAGGATTTATTATAGCTTGCATCATTCCACTCGCCCAAACTGCGGATGCCGGATGACAGTGTGCCGTTTCCAATGCGACATTCCCAAACACCTTCACCGAACAACCGGTATCCACGGTTGGATATGGTCGTAAATAATTCCACTTCCGATGTCAGATAGCTACGATTGTTGGAGCCGTTTATAACTGTCGGTATCATATTAAAATACAGCTTGTTGGCTTTATTTATTTTCCAATGCAAATAGACATCCAAATCAATCTGTGTCGATTTTATTGGCAATTCCTCCCGTTCAAAATCATTTCGAGCCTCATAACCACCCGTCATAGTAGTTATTCTCCCCTCGGATATATAACGGTCGTTCTTGCGGAATACACGTAACTGAGTATTAAGCAGTAATTTGCTACCTATCGCATACGAATGTTGCAACGACACCCTATGTGAAGCCATCCTGTTTGGAGCCTTCATGCCATTTTCCAAACGGATTATTTCTGCTCCGTCTGACAATAAAAAGTGTTCGGTATTTTTACGGAACGCTGACATTCTCCACATCGGATTGGACTGAAAATCAAGCATCCATTCACTACGGCCTGATGTATATTTCAATGCTCCGGTATAATTGCCCCACCCACGGTTTACCGATTGGAGCAGGTTTAGAGATATTCCATAACCTATTTCGCGTCGTTTTACAGTTATGTCTATCACGCCTTTTACTTCACCGTATCTCACGCCCGGCTCCGATATATATTCCACTTTGGTAATATCTTTAGGAGATAAAGATATGATATCTATTTGCGACGCAGGGCGCCCGTTAATCCTTATGGACAAATCACCGCCGCCTAACTTTTCAACAGACCCTGTCGCGGGATTAATAATCAGGTCAGGAATTTGCAACCCCGCAAGTAGTTGAACGCCGTTGCTTGTTACATCTTTAAGTTCCTTCGATGGATAAAAAAAGGTCTTATTGCCAATTAGTCTATTATCCGATGCAGTTATGACAACCTCATTGAGCTCGTGCTTTATATACGTCGAATCAAGCAACTCGTTCTGCGCAACAACATTTAGGAATGTGGTCGAGTATAGGAACAATATGACACAATGTAAACGCATAAACGTTAAGCTTGATTATATGGCAAAGTTATACCAAAGAAAAATAATGACTCTCAACTTTGTTTTAGAGTTTTTATTTTTTTATCATATTTCAATAAACATCCGACATCAAGTTCTTGATTGCACAAATTCCCATAGAGTCGCGTCTGTCACCGATACTTTAGAAATGACAGAAAGCCTCAAAATCATAAAAGCAAAAATTATTATTTTTTGTCAGATAAAATGTTTGAGAATAAAGTTTATCATTCGCCATCGACGAGTTACGACAAGCCTTTTTTGCTTCTTGTCAATAGAACGGACAATACTGCGGCATACTTTTTCAAGAGGCATAACCCAAAACAGGCCTTCGCCTTTTGCCATTCGGGTATCAACCAGCCCGGGGCGAATCTCCGTTATGACAATATCCGTTCCTTTTGCCTTACACTGCAGGGACTTCGTATAATTTATCTGGAAAGCCTTGGATGCGCTATAAGCCGGAGCTACAGGAGTCGGCTGCAATCCTCCAACAGAGGTAATGATCACAAGATGACCTGATTTCTGCTCCTCAAATAGTCGGTAAATTAACGATACCGCATTAGTCCAGCCTGTCACATTCACCGAAAGAGTGGACATTTCCGCTTCAACATCCAGTTTGGGATTAAGCTCTCCGATGCCTGCACAGACAATAGCCATATCAATATGACAATACTTATGGAGTGTATTTTCCAATACGTCAACAAATGTGTCCGTTTCGGAAATATCACATAATACAGACTGTGTATGTTCAGGCAATTCTCTCTCCATCTCCGCCAGCAATTCTTTCCTGCGGCCAGTGACAATGACATTATGTTTCATGGATGCATAATGTCTCCACAGGTTATGCCCTATACCTGATGTAGCTCCTATAATCATAATATTCATAGCCGCGTTCATTTTAATATTACTGCTGTTGGATTATCCGACAAAGTTATGACACCGAAAAATAAAAGCTCTTAAACAAAGTTCAGAATCAATATATTTTCTGCTGTTTCCCCATTTTTTACGGATACGATAAATAATGACATACACACATCGTAGCTAAATTAGAGTCATCCAACAATTACACAAGCATATGATACCGTGCTGCAGTACGATGCTGTAATTGTTCCGGGTGGGACAGAATGTAGTTTTCTTCGCAAATATTTTTGTATCTTTGCATCGGTAACTATAACAGCAATCGCGACATATGAAAACAAGAGATGAACTTATCGACGACCTGCTTACGCTGGCATTTGCCGAGGATGTAGGCGACGGTGACCACACCACGTTAAGCACCATTCCTGCCGACGAGACCGGCAAGCAGCAGCTTATCGTCAAGGAGGAGGGCATACTTGCCGGCGTGGACATAGCCCGTAAAGTATTTGAGAAGTTTGACCCGTCACTCAAAATGACCGTATACATCAACGACGGCGCCCACGTCAAGCCGGGCGACATAGCATTTATAGTCGAGGGTACCGTGAGGTCACTGCTGCAGACCGAGCGAATAATGCTTAACATAATGCAGCGCATGAGCGGCATAGCCACTACGACCGCACGCTATCAGGACCGGCTCAAAGGACTAAAGACCAAAGTCCTTGACACACGCAAAACCACTCCCGGCATGAGAATGCTCGAAAAAGAGGCAGTAAAGATAGGCGGCGGCAGCAATCACCGCATAGGACTGTTTGACATGATTCTCATCAAAGATAACCATGTCGATTTTGCGGGAGGTATTCAAGAAGCCGTCGATGCGGCAAAAAAATACCTGAATGAGACAGGGCGTAACCTTAAAATCGAAGTTGAGGTGCGCAATACCGACGAAATCAATCAGGCGCTTAAAGCAGGGGTAGACCGCATAATGCTCGACAATTTCACCCCGGAGCGTACGCGTGAGGCAGTAAAACTTATCAACGGACGCACCGAAGTAGAATCATCGGGAGGCATCACATTTGACACCTTGCGCGATTATGCCGAGTGCGGTGTAGATTTTATCTCGGTTGGAGCACTTACCCACTCCGTAAAAGGCCTCGACATGAGTTTCAAAGCCTGTTAGTCGCGAGTCACAGAAAGCATATCATCGATACCAAAGCCTGCAAACCCGTCTATGAGTCTGTGGGCTTTTCCTTTAAGCCTATCGGCGGGAAGAGTTGTAGTAAGCCCAATGACAACGGCTCCGGAGGCAATTCCGGCCTCAATACCCGACAGCGAATCCTCAAACACATAGCAGTCGGCAGGATTGCAACCGATACGCTCTGCCGCCAGCATATAGCCCTGAGGATCGGGTTTTGAGCAAGTGACATCGGCACCGGTAATTATAGCATCGAAGTAGTCGGCAAAGTGTGGAAGCCGGTCATAGAGACGCTGCATCTTATTGTCGCTACTGCTCGTGACAACCGCCAGCGGTATGCCGGCGGCGCGCAATGCGTCAAGGAACTCAATGACGCCATCGCATACAGGATACTCCATGTTGGCCTCAAATTCATTTATACGGCGAAGCACATCGGCCGACACTTCAGGCGCCGGAAAATATTTAGACAATATCTGTTCGATAGTAGTGCCTTTTATAGCCAGTGAAAATTTCTCTTCCTTTATATCATACAGCTGCGCCAGATTGTCATAAAACTCGCTATACAGACGCTCACTGTCAATCAATACTCCATCCAAGTCAAACAAGACACCGATATTCTTCATATTAAAATCTTAAAAAATTTATGCAAAAATAACTATTCCCCGCTTCATTATTGTTTTTATAGACGTTAATTTTGTAAAATAAATCGTATAATATGGCAACAGCAGACAGTCCGCTTTCATTAGGCTCAAAATCAATAGGGAAGCTACTCGTTCAATATTCGGTACCGGCCATAATAGCAAGCGTGGCGACTTCACTATACAATATTGTCGACAGTATATTCATAGGACGCGGCGTAGGCCCGATGGCCATAGCCGGACTTGCAATCACGTTTCCGCTCATGAATCTGGTCGTGGCATTCTGTACTCTCATTGCCGTTGGCGGCGCCACAATAAGCTCCATATTCATCGGACAGAAAAATGAATCTCGCGCAACCGACGTAGTAAACAACGTCATGACACTCTGCCTCATACACTCCATTGTATTCGGCGGCATAACCCTTATATTTCTTGACGAGATTCTTTACTTTTTCGGAGCTACACCAGAGACAATAAGTTATGCCCGCGAGTTTATGAGAATAATACTCTACGGCACACCCATATCATACATATTCATAGGCCTTAACAACCTTATGAGGGCTACAGGCTATCCTAAAAAAGCCATGATATCTGCGTTGCTGTCGGTACTTGTCAACGTTATCCTCGCACCTATATTTATATTCTCATTCAAATGGGGCATCGCCGGAGCGGCATTTGCCACTATATGCGGACAGTTTGCCGCATTTGTATGGGTCCTGCATCACTTCCTTTCAAAGAAAAGCTTCATCCATTTCCAGTTATCCAACCGATGGTTTACGCCTTCGATTATCAGACGCATATACTCCATCGGATTATCACCGTTTCTGATGAATGTATGTGCCTGTGTGGTTGTGATATTCATCAACAAGGCGCTTCTTGATTATGCAGGCACTTCCGGCAACCTCGCAGTGGGTGCCTACGGCATAATAAACCGCACCACAATGTTTTTCGTGATGATAGTATTTGGAGTCACGCAAGGCATGCAGCCGATACTCGGCTTTAACTACGGAGCCAACAAATGGGATCGAGTCAAACGCACATTATCTATAGGCATATGGCTCGGTGTAGCTATAACAACAGTCGGCTTTGCCGTCACTGAACTGTTTCCCGACACGATAAGCGCTATGTTTACCAACGACGAAACACTTATAGGTATAGCACGCGAGGGTTTCCGCATATACTTCATCGTATATCCTGTAGTAGGATGCCAGATTGTAATACAAAATTTCTTCCAGTCAATCGGCAAGCCGAAACTGTCGATATTCCTCTCGCTAACCCGACAACTGCTGTTTCTTATACCGTTCCTGATTATACTGCCACGACATTTCGGCACAGACGGAGTGTGGGCGAGCATGTGCGGTTCCGACCTGCTCGCAGCCATAGTAGCTGCAGCGACAGTACTGGTAATGATCAAGCGTCTAAACAAGCGGTTTGCAACTCTCTCTCCTATCAACCAAAATTAAACTTACAACAAATGCAACAAGACATAAACCTACGGGTCGATCCGAGAACGGCATCGGACATGAAACGACTTTCCGAAAAGGGCATCAAAACATCAGGAATAAAAGCTGAAAGGGTAAAAGGAACGCGTATAATAAAACGGTCAATCGACGCCCGCCAACGCAAGGTCACGGTAAATATAACATTGCGGTTGTATATCGACGAAAACATACCTGTCGACATATATCCCACAATTGACTATGCACCTGTGAAGTCATCGCATCAGGCCGTCGTCGTAGGCGCCGGACCGGCAGGTCTGTTTGCGGCCCTACGTCTTATCGAGCGAGGCATAAAGCCTATAGTTATAGAACGAGGAAAAGACGTGGACTCACGACGCAAAGACATGGCAGCCATAGCCCGCGAAAATATAGTAGACCCGGATTCCAACTATTGTTTCGGCGAAGGCGGAGCAGGCGCATACTCCGACGGCAAACTCTATACCCGCAGCAAGAAACGCGGCTCTGTAGAGAAAATCCTGTCCATACTCCACCAACACGGAGCTGATGAGAGCATAATGGTGGACGCGCATCCGCATATAGGCACAGACAAACTTCCGGTAGTCATAAAAGCGATAAGAAACACTATTATACGGGCAGGCGGAGAAGTATATTTCAACCAACGTGTATGCGACATTACAATTAACAACGATACGGTCACCGGAGTCAAAACCATAACTGGTGAAGAGTACCGAGGTCCGGTAATACTTGCTACAGGCCACTCCGCCCGTGACGTATACAAAATATTGGCAGATCACGGCATAGAAATGGAAGCAAAAGGCCTCGCCATAGGCGTCAGGCTTGAACATCCGCAGGAACTTATAGACCGAATCCAGTATCACTCACCCGAAGGACGCGGCAAATATCTGCCTGCCGCCGAGTACTCTATGCTCACTCGTGTCGACGGACGAGGTGTCTACTCTTTCTGCATGTGTCCGGGTGGTTTCATAATACCTGCGGCGAGCGGTCCGGGACAACTTGTAGTCAACGGCATGTCACCGTCGTCACGTGGCACTCGCTGGGCCAATTCAGGTATGGTTGTAGAGCTACTGCCTGATGATATAGAAGACAAACATGATGCAGGTCCGCTTAAAATGATGTACTATCAGGAAGATATAGAAGCCCGCTTTTATAAAGATGCAGAGAAGACTCATAACGCGCCGGCACAACGCATGCTTGACTTCACCAACGGCAAGACATCGTCCTCTCTGCCGGCAACCTCATATGCTCCGGGCATACACAGTGCCCGCATAGACAGGCTTTTGCCGCCAGAAATATCGGAACGCCTGCGCAAAGGCTTCATTGAATTTGGCAGGAAGTCGCACGGCTTTCTCACCAATGATGCGGTACTGATAGGATGCGAGACACGCACCTCTGCTCCAGTAAGAATCATACGCGACAATGCCACACTCCAACATATCAGGATAAAAGGGCTGTTTCCATGCGGCGAAGGAGCCGGATATGCAGGAGGCATTGTATCGGCGGCAATTGACGGGGAGCGATGTGCCGATGCCTTGGTATCGTACATGGACACTACACACGCCGGCAATTAATCTTATTAAATAATATTTTTATTATATATCTATGTATATATCCGTGGATTTTCATTAATTTTGTAATCTGAATTGCATAATCAAAGAATAATAGCATGTCGGAAATAAAGAAGATCAAGACCGCGTTAGTATCGGTGTACCACAAAGATGGACTTGAAGAGATACTTGCAATGTTAAATAAAGACGGAGTCAAATTTTTATCCACAGGTGGTACTCAGTCTTTTATAGAGAGCTTGGGTTACAAATGTGAGCTTGTTGAAGACTTGACCGGATATCCATCCATACTCGGTGGCAGAGTGAAGACTCTGCATCCCAAAGTATTCGGGGGTATACTCAACCGTCGTGACAATGCTACTGACCGCGAACAGATAAAACAATATGACATACCTGAAATAGACTTGGTCATCGTAGACCTCTACCCGTTCGTAGACACAGTCGCCTCGGGAGCATCGCATGAAGCTATTATCGAAAAGATCGACATAGGCGGCATATCGCTTATACGTGCTGCCGCAAAAAACTACAACGACGTAGTCATAGTGGCCTCCAAAGGACAATATAAAGCTCTTGCCGACATGTTGCGCGAAAAAGGCGCACAATCATCGCTCGATGACCGTCGATGGTTTGCAAAAGAAGCCTTTGCCGTAAGTTCGGGTTATGACAGTTCCATATTCAATTATTTTGATCTTCAGGACGGACCGTCGGCCCTGCGCGTAGCAATCGACGGTGCAAAGACAATGAGATATGGCGAGAACCCTCATCAGAAAGGTTATTTCTTCGGTGATTTCGAGCAATTGTTCTCTCAGCTTCACGGTAAGGAGATATCATACAACAATCTGCTTGACATCGATGCTGCGGTAAATCTTATATCGGAGTTTACCGAACCTACGTTTGCCATTCTCAAGCATAACAACGCCTGCGGACTTGCCACCCGTTCTACCATCAGCGAAGCATGGAGTGCCGCTCTTGCCGGTGATCCGGTATCGGCTTTTGGGGGTGTGCTCATAACCAACGGCACTGTCGACGGCCCTGCAGCAGAAGAAATCAACAAGATATTTTTTGAAGTGATAATCGCTCCCGGGTACACCGACGAAGCGCTTGACATACTTAAACAGAAAAAGAACCGCATAATTCTCGTACAGAAAGCTCCCGTTACAGAAACGATGCAGTTCCGTTCGTGCCTTAACGGAGCACTCGGACAAGAACGCGATTTAAAGGTTGAGACTACAGAGGACCTCAAGCAGGCTACTATTGCCGCCGTGACTCCCGAACAGGAAAAAGACCTTCTTTTCGCCAACAAGATTGTCAAGAACTCAAAGAGCAACGCTATCGTTCTTGCCAAAGGCCTTCAGCTCTATGCAAGCGGAGTAGGACAGACATCGCGTGTCGATGCCCTTAGGCAGGCTATCGCCAAGGCTAAATCATTCGGTTTCGATTTAAATGGCGCGGTGATGGCATCTGATGCGTTCTTCCCATTCGCAGACTGTGTGGAGATAGCACACGAAGCAGGCATAAACGCGGTCATACAACCCGGAGGCTCCATACGCGATAACGATACCATAGAGTATTGCAACAATAATGGTATAGCGATGGTCATTACCGGCATACGCCACTTCAAGCATTAATAATACTCTCCATATACTATAATTAAATGGGACTTTTCTCTTTCACAAAAGAAATAGCCATCGATCTCGGTACTGCCAATACCATTATAATACATAATGACAAGATCGTGATCGATGAGCCCTCGATAGTGGCCCTCGACACTAAAACCGGCAAACTCATAGCCGTAGGTACCGAGGCCCAGCAGATGCAGGGCAAAGAGCCGGAAGGCATACGCACCGTAAGACCTCTGCGCAAAGGAGTCATAGCAGACTTCAACGCAGCCGAGCTTATGATACGCGGCCTCGTAAAAAAAGTAAGCACCAAGAGCAATTGGTTTTCACCGTCGCTCCGTATGGTGGTAGGAATACCCTCGGGCTCAACCGAAGTGGAGATCCGTGCCGTACGTGACTCGTCGGAACACGCCGGCGGTCGTGATGTGTACATGATTTATGAACCAATGGCGGCAGCTCTCGGCATAGGTCTTGACGTTCAGGCGCCGGAAGGCAACATGATTGTTGATATAGGCGGCGGAAGTTCTGAAATAGCCGTGATATCGCTCGGCGGCATTGTAAGCAACAAAAGCATACAGATAGCCGGCGATGACCTTACCGATGACATACAGGAACATATGCGCCGAGCCCACAACATCAAAGTAGGCGAACGCACTGCCGAACTTATAAAAATGAACGTAGGCTCTGCCCTTACCGAGCTTGAGAATCCGCCGGAAGACTATATAGTACATGGCCCCAACCAGATGACTGCCCTTCCCATGGAAGTACCTGTCACCTATCAGGAGATATCGCATTGCATCGAAAAGTCAATATCCAAGATAGAGGCCGCAGTACTCAGCGCACTTGAACAGACACCGCCCGAGCTATACGCCGACATTGTACGCAACGGCATATGGCTTGCCGGAGGAGGTGCCTTGCTAAGAGGTCTTGACAAGCGGCTTGTAGATAAGATAGGCATACCTTTCCACATAGCCGAAGACCCGTTGCTGGCCGTAGCACGCGGAACAGGAGTGGCACTTAAGAACATCAATAAGTTCAAGTTCCTCATCCGATAACTTCTTATGGTATAGTCACCGATTAATGTTAAAAGGAGTGTCGCTTTACAGCGGCACTCCTTAACAACTAATTTAATGTATAGGGCAATTTACTTAAATGCATAATCTTCTTGACTTTTTCATAAAGTACAGCAAGTGGTTTGTTTTCATAATATATGTGGTCATCAGCTGCATATTGCTTGTCAACAACAATCCCTATCAACATTATATTTATCTTACCTCGGCCAACAAGGTGAGTTCGCTTGTGTTTAAAGCATCCAATTCCGTCACTTCTTATTTCTATCTTCACGACATCAACGAAGATCTGCAGCGACGCAATGCAAGCCTTGAACAGGAGGTAATAAACCTACGTCATCAGATAAAAGCCTACCGCGAAGAGATACAAGCCGACTCACTGCGCATGGACTCGACTCTCATGCCATTTGACTATATTTTGGCAGGAGTTATAAGCAACAGTGTATCAAGAGCCCATAACTACTTGACTATTGAAAAAGGCGCACTCGATTCAATAAAGCCCGAAATGGGTGTTGTGGATCAGAATGGCGTAGTAGGTATAGTAAACGTTGTCGGCGACCATTCGGCAAGAGTGATATCATTGCTCAATCCCAAGATGAGACTGTCGTGTAAAGTCAAAGGACGCGAATATTTCGGCTCATTGGTATGGGACGGAAAGAGCCCGCATGAGGCTCTACTTGAAGAGATGCCGCGCCATGAACGGTTCAAGAAGGGCGATACGATTGTCACCAGCGGATATTCCGCGGTATTTCCCCCTGACATACCGGTAGGCACCATCATTTCCCACGAGAAAGAGCATGATGACAACTTCTATGCTTTGCGTATAAAACTATTCACCGATTTCACCACATTAAGTACGGTAAGGGTCATACGCAACTCTATGATAGACGAGCTCAACATGATAAAAGAAGGAGAGGAAAACGACTGATAAACCGAAACCCTACATGACAAAGACAATAATACAATTTGCCATATTGACGGTGGTTCTGATACTTGCACAGGCAATGGTGTTCAACAACATATGTCTGTTCAATGTAGCAGTGCCATTCGTTTTCATCTATGTTTTGGTAAGGCTTCCGCTTAACCTCTCGGTCAACTGGGTTCTGACAATAGGCTTCCTCACCGGCCTGTCGGTTGACATATTTGCAAATACACAAGGCATGAACGCGCTTGCATGCACAATACTCGCAATGTCACGACGAAATGTTCTGCACCTATACTTCCCGCGCGAAGACGAGCTTACCGACCCTGAACCGTCGGCCAAGTCGCTCGGACTCGATGTGTACATGAAATATCTGTTTACGCTTGTCTTGCTATATTGTGCAGTTATATTCCTCATCGAGGCATGCTCGTTTTTCGATCCAGTAAGGCTGGGGCTGCGCATTGTATGTAGCTCGGTATTGTCGTTTCTGCTCCTATTGGGACTCGACAGCGTGTTGTCGCGACATGATTGAAAACCACACACCATGAGAAAAGATTACAGACTTGAAAAAAGGAAATATATAATCGGAGGCTTAATAATAGTCATAGTAGCCATATACATCGTAAGGTTGTTCAACCTTCAGGTGATGGAAAACGACTACAAGCAGTTTGCCGACTCCAACGCATTCATGCGCAAGACCCTATACCCGTCACGGGGCATGATGCACGACCGCAACGACAAACTTGTAGTGTACAACCAGCCGGCTTACGACGTGATGATGATACCCAAGAACGTGCAGGAATTTGACACTCTTGACTTCTGCTCGGCGCTCAACATAACCAAGGAGCAATTTGTAAAAAGGGTACGCGACATGAAGGATAAACGCCTGAATCCCGGATACTCGTCGTATACGCCGCAACGATTAATAACCCATATATCGGCCCAAGACTACGGGCGTCTGCAGGAAAAGTTATACCGCTTTCCCGGATTCTTTATCCAGCAGCGCATACTGCGCCAATACATGTATTCCACAGCGGCCAATGTGCTTGGCAACATACGCGAAGTGTCACAGCGTGACGTAGAGCGCGACCCCTACTACTCGGCAGGAGACTACTGCGGTGACCTCGGTGTAGAAAAAAGCTACGAAGAGTATCTGCGGGGTGAGAAAGGTGTGGAGATACTTATACGTGATGCTTACGGACGTATACAGGGTAAATATGACGACGGAGCACATGACGTAGCGCCGGTGTCGGGACGCGACATCAAGCTAAGTATCGACATAGACCTGCAGATGTATGGCGAGAAACTGATGCAAAACAAGATCGGCGCCATAGTAGCCATCGAACCTGCCACCGGCGAGATACTCGCAATGGTAAGCAGTCCGACTTACGACCCGAAGCTTCTTGTAGGTCGCGAAAGAGGCAAAAACTACAACGAACTTGTAAATGACTTTTACAAGCCGCTGTTTGACAGGGCACTGATGGGAGCGTATCCTCCGGGGTCTACTTTCAAACCGTCACAAGGTCTTATATTGCGACAGGAAGACATCATAACGCTCACCACGGCCTATCCATGCTATCACGGATTCATCAACGGAGGCCTGAAAGTAGGATGCCACGGCCATGGTTCTCCGATAGCGCTAAAGCCGGCATTACAGACATCATGCAACGCATTTTTCTGCTGGGGGCTGAAAGCCATGCTCGACGGAAAACGTGCAAAATACGGCTCTGCGGCCGAGGCCTTCGAAGTATGGAAACACCACCTCGTTTCGCTCGGCTATGGCTATAAACTCGGAGTGGATCTTCCCGGTGAAAGCCGCGGATTCATACCCAACGCAAAGTTTTACAACAAGATATATGGTGAAAACCGCTGGAGTGCCAATACCATAATATCCATATCCATAGGCCAAGGTGAGATATTGGCCACCCCACTGCAGATAGCTAATCTGTGTGCCGCCATCGCCAACCGCGGATGGTTTGTCACACCCCACGTAGTTAAAGAGATACAGGACACGGTACTCCCGGCTGAGTTCCGCGACAAGCGCTACCCGACGATTGACCGCCAGCACTTCGAGGATGTGGCCGAAGGCATGCGCATGGCCGTAACGGGCGGTACATGCAGACTCGCCAACCTTAAAGACATCGAAGTATGCGGCAAAACAGGCACAGCACAGAACCCTCACGGCAAAGACCACTCCGCGTTCATAGGCTTCGCGCCGTACCATGACCCGAAGATAGCCATATGCGTATACGTCGAGAATGCAGGCTTCGGAGCCACATACGGTGTGCCTATCGGTTCGCTGATGATAGAGAAATATCTTACCGACACCATCGCCCCCGAGCGACAGTATCTTGAAGATAGAATGTTTGAAGCTAATACAATCATAAGCAGTGGAGTCAAGAAACACTAATCCGTCAGTATTCCGTTACCTTGACTGGACAACGGTTATTATATACTTTCTACTCATCATAGGCGGCATCATATCCATCTATGCGGCAAGTTATGACTTTGACAATGCCTCGATATTTTCTTTCGATGAGTTTTCAGGCAAGCAATTACGTTGGGTAGGTCTTGCCGCATTAGCCGGTCTTATTATACTTTTAATAGACTTCCGCATCTACGAGGCCTACGCATACCCGATATACGGAGTACTCATCATACTTCTGATAATAACGATATTCATAGCACCCGACATAAAAGGCTCACGTTCATGGCTCGTAATAGGCCCGATGAGTCTGCAACCGGCTGAATTTGCCAAATTCGCCACCGCTCTGGCTTTGGCCAAACTATTCTCGTCATATAACTTCACACTCAATGCCTCGCCGGTCAATTATATAAAGGCCCTGCTCATAATTTTTCTGCCTGTAGGACTTATTCTCGCACAGAAAGAGACCGGTTCGGCGTTGGCATACATGGCACTGTTTTTTGTACTGTACCGCGAGGGCATGAGCGGCCTTGTGCTCACCGCCGCATTGTGTGCCGTCGTATTCTTTGTCACGACTGTCAAATACACCGAAACTGCTATCATGGGGCTACCGTCGGGCGAAGTAGCCGTATTTATAATGATCGAGCTCATAATGGTAGCCATGCTGGCGATATACTGCCGCCTTATTGCCGGAGCCCGCAACGTATTGTTATGGTTTCTCGTCACAGGCATTGGAGCATGGATAGCCCGTCTATGCGGAGTCGAGATATCCGGCATGGTGTTTTTCCTGACAGTAATCGGCATAGCCTCGCTCTACTGCCTGATACTTATGTTCAAGGCTCCAGCCCGTCATCTGCTTATCACCATAGGCGCTGCCTTATGCTCGATAGCTTTTCTCTTTTCTGTCAACAAAGTGTTTAATGAAGTTCTGCAGCCTCATCAGCAACAGCGTATAAAAGTATCACTCGGCATCGTCGAGGACCTGCGCGGAGCCGGCTACAACGTAAACCAGTCCAAAATAGCCATCGGCTCCGGAGGCGTCGCCGGCAAAGGATTTCTCAACGGCACCCAGACCAAGCTCAAATACGTGCCCGAACAGCACACCGACTTTATATTCTGCACAATAGGCGAAGAAGAAGGCTTCATCGGCACAACCGCCGTACTCGCCCTCTTCCTCATACTCATACTGCGCGTAATCACCATCGCCGAACGTCAGCCCACCACCTTCGGCCGCGTCTACGCCTACTGCGTGGCCTCCTTCCTCATCTTCCACTTGGCCATCAACGTAGGCATGGTCATAGGGCTATGCCCCGTAATCGGCATCCCCCTCCCCTTCTTCAGCTACGGCGGCTCCTCACTGTGGGGATTCACCTTCCTCCTCTTCATCATGCTCCGCATCGACGCCTCACGCCGCGAACACCTCAGCTACTGACCCCTCCCCCACACAACAAGGGGGGATGCCGGCATACCGACATCCCCCCCTTATTCCGACCGACGCGACAACGCCGCTAAGCCTCAATCGCGCCGAAATATATCGCGCGTATACACTTTCCCGGCAACATCACCAAGCACCGGGTCGTAACGATTGGCAATTATAGCATGACTGCGCGCCTTGAATTCCTCCAAATTATTTACCACCTTACTACCGAAAAACGTTGTACCATCATCCAATGTAGGCTCATAGATTATGACCTCGGCGCCCTTTGCCTTGATCCGCTTCATTATTCCCTGTATTGAGGACTGACGGAAGTTATCAGAATTAGATTTCATAGTAAGACGGTAGACACCAATCACACATAAGCCTTCACGCTCACGGCTGTAACCACTGTTATCATCATACCATCCAGCCATTTTAAGAACACGATCGGCAATAAAATCCTTACGGGTACGGTTGCTCTCTACGATTGCCGACATCATGTTTTGAGGCACATTGGCGTAGTTGGCAAGCAACTGCTTTGTATCTTTAGGCAGACAATAACCGCCATAACCGAACGACGGATTATTGTAGTGTGTACCGATGCGGGGGTCAAGACCTACACCCTCGATTATAGCTTGACTGTCAAGGCCTTTGATTTCGGCATAAGTATCAAGTTCATTAAAATAGCTCACGCGGAGCGCAAGGTATGTGTTGGCAAACAGTTTTACCGCCTCGGCTTCCTTCATGCCCATGAACAGCGTAGGTATGTCAGCCTTAACTGCACCTTGCTGCAACAGACCGGCAAAAACGCGGGCTGCATCTTCCAACAATTTGATATCGGCAATCCTGCATATAGCTTCATTTTCAGCGCCGAACTCAGGCGAATCAATCAACTTGGGATATCCTACAATTATACGGCTTGGATACAGATTATCGTACAAAGCCTTACTTTCACGCAGGAATTCCGGAGAAAAAAGCAGATTCAACTTCCCTACCCCGGCCTGCGCATAGCGCAAATAAAGGCTGCGGCAATACCCCACAGGTATGGTAGACTTTATCACCATCACAGCATCAGGATTGACCCTTAACACAAGGTCAATGACATCCTCGATACAGTGGGTATCAAAATAATTCTTCACCGGATCGTAGTTGGTCGGAGCCGCAATAACGACAAAATCAGCATCTTTATACGCTTCTTCACCATTAAGCGTGGCAGTGAGGTCAAGCTCCTTCTCGGCAAGATACTTCTCTATATACTCATCCTGTATGGGCGATATCCTGCTGTTGATTTTATCAACCTTTTCCGCAATGACATCGACGGCCGTCACCCTGTTATGCTGCGCCAGCAGTGTGGCTATCGACATACCCACATAGCCCGTTCCCGCTACCGCTATATTATACTTTCGCATACTATCCATATTAAAGTTTATAATATTCTTTAAACCAATCAACTGTTCGCTCAATTCCGTTCTGTAAAGGAGTACAGGGCTTAAATCCGGTAGCCTCTGCCAAAGCCGAAGAGTCAGCATATGTTTGATATACGTCACCCGGCTGCATCGGAAGAAATTCTTTTCGCGCCTCACGACCGATAGCAGTTTCTATACAGGATATATAATCCATTAACTTTGTTGGCTGCTGATTCCCTATATTATAAATTCTATAAGGTGCCGGTGACGTTGCGGGATCCGGATTTTCCTCATCCCAATCAAGGTTACCCTCGGGTATAATGTCTACAATACGTGATACACCTTCTACAATATCATCAATATAAGTAAAATCACGAAGCATATCACCATTGTTGAATACCTTGATCGGTAGGTCATGAAGAATAGCATCTATAAAAAGAAACGGAGACATATCCGGACGACCCCATGGTCCGTAAACAGTAAAAAATCGTAATCCGGTAGTCGGGATGCCATACAATTTAGAGTAAGCATGAGCCATTAATTCATTGGACTTCTTAGTGGCGGCATAAAGGCTTACAGGATGAGCAATCCCATGATGCTCCGAAAATGGAACCTGCCCGTTAAGACCATATACACTTGAAGATGATGCGTACACAAGATGCTTCACCTTGTTATCCCGACAACCTTCAAGCACGTTTATAAACCCGTCGACATTACTCTCTATGTAAGCGTGAGGATTGGTAATGGAGTAACGCACACCTGCCTGCGCGGCAAGATTTATAACAGCATCAAATCCGCCATTAGCAAACAGCATCTGCATTGCCTGCGTATCCTCCAAATTCATGCGTATGAAACTAAACTCTTTAGAAAGTGTAGATTCTGCAAACTTGTACCATGCTACGGCATCCTTTTCTATTCCCAATCGGGAAAGACGGCCATATTTTAATTCTACATCATAATAGTCATTCAGATTATCAAGACCGATTAATTTGTGCCCTTTTTCAATAAGACAAGCGCTTACAGCCGCACCAATAAATCCGGCAGCGCCAGTAACAAGTATTTTCATAATTATACCGCTATATTATTCGTTATAAAGTTGGTCATACAAACTTATGTATTGTGATGCCACTCTTGATTTAGTAAATTTACTTTCAACTCGGTCATGAGCATTATCAGACAACTCGGCCATTTTCTCAGGGTCGGAAAGCAACTCATCAATAGCAGAGGCAAATAAGGCGGAGTCGCTATTACGAACTTCAATACCGGTTTTGCCACCTAATGATACCCAGTTTACCCCTGACCCTCCAATTGTAAATGTCACCGGCGCACACTTACAATACATGGCCTCAGCCAAAGCGACCCCAAATGCTTCATTTCGCGTGATTGAAGGAAAGGCAAAAACAGAAGCCGCATAAAGGTACCTACGCATAACATCATTGCTAATTCGCCCTAACCAATATATCCTGTCAGAAGCATATGTTGCTTGTAATTCATTAGTCAAAGGCCCGCTTCCCGCTATTACAAATACACAATCGTGTTTCACCATCCTTTCAGCATCAAGCAAATAGCGTATACCCTTGTACTCTACATGCCTGCCCACGAAAAACACGATTGGTTTATTTCCATATTTCTCTTGTATTTCCCGTATATACGGCTCGTCAGCAGTCTTTAGTTTAAACTTATCTTCATCTATTGAGCAAGGTATAACAACGATCTTATCTTTAACCGGTCTAAGATTATCGGAAGCATCGATATAAGCCGGGCTTGTGGCTATAACTACATCGGAGCGTCTAAGCAACTTATTTTCAATAGGACGTATAAACGGCTTCATTATTCGTTGTGCAACAACATCACTATGCCAGTGAACAATGAGTTTATTACGTTTCCTTATTGACAATAATAAATATATCGCGCCCAAAGGATTAGGATAATGAAAATGTATAATATCCGGGTCAAATAGTTTTATCGAGCGCTTCAACTCGCGGAAGTATTTAAACGATAACGGTTGACTTGCCAATATGCCTTGTGACGATGCTCTTACGACGGGGATATTTTCAACATCTTCATCAACTGAATAATTTTTATTGTTAAACGAAATTATTCTTTGTTGAGCGCCCGTCAACGCTTCGACAACAACATGATTAATTGATTCAATTCCACCCTCGATTGGCGAATAGAATTTACCAATATGAAGAATTTTCATTTATAATAAATTTATCTATTGATAATTCGAGGCTTTGGAAGAACAACAGTTGCATTGTCAAAAACATCTTCAACGACCACACAATTAGCCCCGACCTTTACATTATTTCCGATATTTACCGAAGGGAGCACCTTACTTCCAGCACCCAAGAGAACATTATCCCCTATTTTACCCCCCCCTGCATAACAGTAACCTGCTGATACACAATGCATCCAGCACCAATAGACACATCATGCCCAATAATAATTCCATTAGGCCCATGGGGAAGACATGGAGGCTCGGCAAAAAATGCTCCAGAATTTAAGTTAGTCCCGAATGAACAATTATTGAATGCGTCACATCGTTTTATATACCAGAGATAAAATAATTTAATCAGGATATGAGCAGTATTATCTGGATTCGTTACAATATATCTTCTCCTCCAATATTTGTCATGATTATAATGTTGTACTAAACCTTGAAGGAATCTTCCAAATACATTTTTTTGACAAAATTTCATTATATCCATATACCTTGATTTTCCTGATTTCACAATTTAAAGTCTTATTTCCTTGTATATAAATTTTTCTAAATAGGCTCTAAATATCATTCTTGAATTCATTTAAGAAACTAGACCGCCGCTCATCCAATACGGACTTGGAATATTGTTGAGCCTTTATTACATTTTTCCTTGCCTGTTCTTTTAATACATTATTATCTATATTCTTCAGAATATCAACTATCTGTGATATATTTCCAGCCCTAAACAAGAACTCAGGTTCAATTAATTCCGGAATGCCGGCGATTTTGGACCCAATACATAAACAGCCTCTGCTCATGGCCTCTATAACGGCTCTTGGAAGCCCTTCTTGCTTGCTTGGTTGAGCATATATGTCAATGTCATCTAAAAATTGGAATATTTCGCTATGTTTAATTGGTCCCGTGAAGAAAACCAAATCCTCAACCTGATATTTTTTTGTCAACCGTTTTAAATATGACGGATTGCCTGAACCAACTATATAGTATTCAAATTCAATCCCCTTGTCCCTTAACTTCTTTAAAGCTTTAATGATGTATTGTTGCCCCTTATATTTAACATCGACAGCAGCTACAGTGGCTATTCGGAAACGTCGCCCCGATAAAATGGTTGTATAGCGCGTTGCCAAGTCAATTTGATAAGTGTTGAGTTCCACATTGCTGCAATTTATCTGCTGGCCGCACGTTGGATATCTGTTCTGTAAAAATTCAGATGTAACATATATTGAATATTGGGCTCTTTGCTGTACGCGTTTGAGCCAAAGATATGCAAACGGAGCCAATAGCTTGCCTTTTAAACTATAATTCCATAAAGCATCCCAAGGACAGCCACAGACAACAGTCAGAATCGGTTTATGCTGCTGATGAGCAATCTCAAACGCAAGATTACTGACAAATGACGAGTGTACATGTATAATACAAGCATCACATTTTTCAATAATTGTGTTGAGCCGCGTCTTAAATACATTCCAATTCAACAATGAATTAAATGAATTCATCTTATCTATGAACTGGAACTCAACAGAACCATTGCATATCTTGTCAGAAGAGCCTTTACCTACACGCTTTACCGGAGCGACACAAATCACTTTATCATCGGATCGGGCATATCTGTTTAACATTACAGATATAGGATTGCTGAAGTATGCTTCTCCATCATATTCAACTTCATCCGGAATGCAAAAAAATAGAATCATTGGGTATTTAATGTTGATATCGGCATTATATAAAATTCAGTGAGTGTCAAATATCAATCCAATATATTTTGAAATATCAGAAGATTGCTTTTTTTGCAAAATCCGAACTCTCTCTTTACCTAATGCGATTAACTCTGTACGCTTTTCCTCATCATCAACAATATGTAGGATTCTATTGCACAAGTCATCCATATTTTCAGGAGAAAAGTAAAGAGCTGCGTTTCCACAAACTTCTGGTATGCTCGTCGCTGAAGATGCTATTACCGGAGTATTAACCGACATGGCCAAAATTGGAGGATATCCGAATCCTTCATTCAAAGACGGATACACAAAACAAAAAGCATTAGAATATAATTCGCGTAAACGTTCGGTTGTCACATAAGGCAGCAGCTTAAATCTATCTTTATGCTTTATTTCATCAGCAAATGGAAGATTCTCGGCCCCCGTCACAACAACTTCGAAGCCGGATAATAAATTATTATCCAATAGTTTGTCAAAAGCCTTTATTGCCCTATAGGTATTTTTTTCAAATCGATTCCCACTTACAAGCAGAAAAAACGGGGTCACAGCACAAGTAGTTCCCTCTTTATTGTCGTTGTCTTTCTGCATTGTATCGAAAGGAGAATAAAATACGTGGATGCGTCTTGCCTGAATTTCCGGGAAGAAATTAAGTATTGCATATTTCGTATGATTAGATACGGTAATAAACATACTATTATGAATATTAATCAGTTGTGCAAGTTTTTTCCACTGACGTCTTCTCAATTCGTTTTTAATTATAGAGCTCCGAGCTATACACCATCCGACAATTCTTTTTAAAGATGAAGCATAATACTTATGTTTATATTTGTCCCAAACAATCTCCAATGGACGTAGTCCGTGAATTACACCTATAAAGCGGGCCTTTGAGCTATAATCATAATATTTATAGGGCAATGCAGAATAAAATATATCATAAGTACCTGAGTCAAGCACAGAATATAATTCCGCTTTAGTCCTGACATGAACTATTTTTTTACCTGAGTTGTCAATAACCGCCATAGTCTCAGGATCAAGAAAAAGATTAGGGTTCAAAGCCACATCAAACACATAACCGCGTAATATAGCAGCTCTTAAAATAAATTTGGCATACTCCCCACCACCGTGGAATGTAGCTCGCTGGTCTGACTGCATGGCAGTCCCGTCAAACAATAATTTTGGCATCACTGATTAATCGTTTTAATGATTCGACCCGGAACACCACTTACAATTGAATTCGGCGGGACATCCTTGATTACCACTGTATTAGGAGCAACTATACTATTGTCTCCTATAAATATCTTTCCGTATGCTTTGGCTCCGAGTGTGAAATTCACATTATCACCTATCACCGGACGATGTTCATTTGTTCCTTTTTTACCGATGACCACTCCTGTCGTAATAGTAAAGTTGACACCCACCTTATTGGCATTTAAATAAATCCCGCCGCCTATATGTATAATTCTCAGTCCCTTTCCACATGAATTAAGATTAATATATACACGATAAATATTAGACAGCCTTTTATGCCATAATACCCATAGGTGCCGCGTAATACTTCCAGTATTAACCGCATACTCGGCATGACGCATCACCCATATATAATGCTTGACACGAGTCTGCTCATCTTTGATAAGCCATCTTATAATAAATGGTAATCTGAGTAACGGATATCTGCTGAAATCCGCTCTAATATATTTCCTGAGGTCTCTACGTGATAGAATCATGAGCGTACATCATTTTACCAGTAAAATTTCCAATAAAATAATTATGACAGCCATAGTATTGCCGAGAGTTGAATATATACTGCGAACAGGTGTAAACATGCCATATGCCGATAAAATACACATAAACGGAATAAGGACGGTTTTGTGTCGGATCTGCAAAGATATAGTACCGAGCAAAAATGCAATAATAATAACCATCCAGATCAATAACCTGAGATTTTTACATGATGGCGAGAAGATACCCTGAAGCATGCTTCGGAACATTGCCGGTAATATGGTAAAAAGGAATATCGGGGTCAATACTTTGGTGAATATAGGTAGAGGATGAAGCACAGTCTCCAATGAAAACGTAAGAGATAAAAACGGATTCAACATAAAAAAAGCCGTAAGTGACAGTACATTCATCGGAAAAGGCAGCACAAGTAGTTTTACAAGAAATGTATTACTGTCCATTTGCAATAATTTTATCATAAATGACTGTCTAATAAGGCCGTCCTCAAGTTTTCCATTAGTTAATTCCTGAATGTATGGAAATAGTGCGATAAAACATATCGTTGCAAATGCCCCCAAAAAAGATATTGATATCAATATGCCGGCTACTCTATTTTTAAATTTGGACTGAAATTCATATATGAGGTATAAAAATACAGGAGCAACGATAAAAATCACGCTTCCTAACCTTAAAAATGCCAAAATAGATATGGCAATTATAAAAGGCATGTACTTTCGTTTAAGAAAATAATATAATGATGCGATGACTAATGTCACCACCCATATATCACGTAATATTATACATCCATAATAAATTATAAAAGGACATGCTAAAAGAAGTACTGCACTTCTCTTTGCTATTTGTCGAGACTTAAACAACTCAAGACTCAAAGAATACGTATATACCGGCAGAAATGCAGTCCCTAATAAATTAGCAATGACTATATTCAAAGGGGTATATATCTTGAAAGGATATATGAACTCCAAAAAATCGACAAACGTATAACTGTCTCCGGCCCATGAACAAAAATATGGTTTGACTTTTAGCGAAAAAACCGAATAGTATATAGTGTCATCAGCTGCGCCATTGATTTGTCCCGAAAGACCAAGGTCTGCCGGAACAGCAAGTTTCTGCCATGCATAAAAAAGAACGGCAAATAAAAGATAAAAATGAAATGCCCAAAACGGGCTAATACCGTTAGCTTCCTTTGTAATGCGGTTGACGAGCATTATCAGAATTAAGGTATAGACATACGAAAATAAACTTGTATAATCCACTATCACAACCAACATAGATGCAATCAGGACTATAATAAAGCGGTTTATCGTGTCCTGTGGCATTGTTGCAATCCTATATGTGGATTCGTTGAGTTTCAATGGACTGAAATATATTTTTATGACAATAGCCTATATAAGCACTCTCATTATACGTATAAGAAATCTCAGATTCATCATAGCAAATAATGCCATCAACTTTGATTTTATAGAGCATCTGCCATATACTATAGCTTTTCGGTAGCCATGGTATACATTTTGGAAATATGAAATATATTCATCTTTGATATTTCCCGATTTCACCATATTTATCAGTATTTTATTTGCACCACAAATGATGCCGGCTGCCGTATAACGATAATAGTGCGGAAATTGCTTCGAGACATAATGGTGACATTCGATCATACTTTCTACATAATCAAGATGTCTGGAAGTAAATTTAACATTGGTTATGCTACCCTCCCTCATACGATAATAATATAATGCATCTGAAAGCACAGCAATAATTTCTGCGGAACCAATGAGTTTACAAGTCGTCCATATATCCTCATGGTATTTACCTTCGGGATATCTTATCTTACTGAACAAGCCTCGTTTGTAGAGCTTACCCCATGCTGTAGCTCCGATATAATTCTGACCCAAATATTCCCCCATACACTTATCACTCCCTACTATGATTTTGTCAGCGGAAACATTGGTATATTCCTCTAATTTACGACTGTTCTCATCAATCTTATATGCCTGACATACTGCAATATCACAATGTGTATCAATTGCAGCATTTACCATCTTTTCCACAAAACAGGAAGCTATGCTATCATCAGAATCCACAAAGGTTATATAGTCACCGGAGGCAATGTCTATTGCACTGTTACGAGCCTTACTTAAACCTGAATTGGACTGATTTATCAATATGATGCGATTATCAATTTCCACATATTCCTCACATATATCCGCACTGCCATCAGTCGATCCATCATTGACTACAATAATCTCAATATTAGTATAGCTCTGACCTACAATAGCATCCAAACATTCCCGTAGATAATCTTTCACATTATATACGGGAACTACGATAGAGACCTTCGGTTTAATTATCATATTACAATTTATATTAGAACATACAAGACCGGAAGAGTACTTATCTTATATAGTATTTGCAGATTATCTAACATTGTAGCTACAATAAGCATTCAGCCCAATTATTATCGTTGGATTCACTTAAAGATATCTGGACTTCAATCGGGATGTTATTCTATTCCATGTTTTAATAATATGATATATTATTTTTGATAGGAATGTCTGCTTGTTTTTTAAATCAGATAGACATGTTTTTAATTCAGGCGATATCTCTTTAGCTATTCGTACAAGCTTTTGAGATTGCATAATAATAGCAGTTTTTAAGGCTTCTTTATAAAGTACTTTTGACAATCCTGATTCTTTTCGCAAAAGAATATCTGACATAACCTGCTGATTATTAATACATCCGATAATTGTCTTTGGATTCATACTTTCGTTAATATCAAACCGATAAAATGCCATTGATGAACTTATGATCTTGTAGCAATCAAGATTCGCAATCAGTGCTCTTATATAAATATCCATATCTATTGATGGATATAAATAATTTCGGAATCCACCTAAGCTAATTAGGTCATTACGTTTAAATATCATTCCCACCGGTGGACCTACTATATTCCCGAAAATAAATTCATTGGCAACCAATTTTTTATAACGAATACCTTTAATGTGTATAGGTGTATTATAAGAACTGTAACAAGATGGAAATATTACTGAACTGTCAGGCAACGAGTTTATAATTTCATTGTGAAAACTTAAAAGATTCGGCAACAGCATATCGTCATCGTGAAGCATGATTACCCATTCAGTGCGCGCCAATGTGTATAGACGGTTCCAGTTTCCCGCCATCCCAATATTTTCAGAATTTTTGTAATATGATAAGTTAGGGGTATTAACATAGTGCATCATGCATAACTCCGTTTCATCATTTCGTTCCGGATTGTTATCGACGACTATTATTTCATATGGGACGCTGTCTATTTGATTTATAGCACTGTCCAAAGCTTCTCTAAGATAAACTGAGCGTTTATAAGTAGGTATGGCTATTGTAAACTTGGGAATCTCCTGTAATTTATTTTCGAATATCGGTATGGAAGAGATATGTTCCGTCTCCTTGAAGTGATTCTTTATTTTGAAAAAGTCAGTTGTATTATCTACCATATGTCCTTATCTTATATATGCTTTCATTAAATCCTATTGATAGAAACTTAAAGAATGATATTTTGAATTCTTTGCAAACAACATAAGGCCACTTCCAGTTGGAATATGCCAGCTGAACCAAGCCCTGAACAAGAACCAGTCCTAAAATGCCATAGTCAGTAAAAAATAACACCATCCAACTACCCACACAAATAAGGGCGCCGCATATAAGCGAAGATTCCAGAAACGGCACCTTATTGTCGGTCAATATAAGTGAGGCAAATGAAGAGTGATTATTTTCAAGAAGAGTCACGATTGAATATGCAATTAGGACCGTAATTCCGGGCAGCACCGCATTAGAGCCGATAAGTTTGAGTAAGGGAGGCGCAATAAATATAAGGCACGCGCACCCTATAATAAACAGTACGTAAAACACATTCATAGTCAAAGCAAACTTATCCATAAGAGCGGCTTTGTCTCCTTCTGCTCTAAGCGATGCCATCTGAGGCCAGAATGAGGTTTGAAATGTCATCGATATTGTAGTTATGATAGTCATCAGCTGAATCATCAGGCCGTATGATGCCACTGCTTCAAGCGACAGATATAGTCCGGCAAAAAACATACCGAGCTTATTGATTGCATAGCTGCCTATCATTACAAGACCGAATTTCTTGGAATTATACCATAGTTTCCTGAAAAGCTCCATCTTCTCAGCTTTCCTAACCCGGTTTCTTGCCAATTCAGCTTTCATTTCCGTGGAATAAAAATATCTAATGGAGATTATTCTTCCCGCAAATGGAGCTATAAGATTGGAAATCACCACGCTTAAAAGTCCACAGCCCGCAAATAGCAGTCCAAAAGTGATGGCTATTCCTGTCACACGCTGTATAAGCATTGCTTTCTTGGATTCCTTTATTAGACCTTTACCCATGAGCAAAGAGCCATAATAAATAAAATATAAGTTGAAGTAAACTGAAAAAGAGTATATTATCCAAATTAGCAACGCGTTTTCGACCTTACTGAATTCTTCTGTAACAATATATATATAATAAGTTCCGGCAGTGAGCATACTCACAAGAGCAACCAATGCGATACGTGCGTAAACCATTTTTGCCACTCCTATCATGCCGGCAAGAAGACGCATATTGATACTATCGGTAGTCTCAGCAATTCCTTCTTTTTTGATTTCCTGAACTCCGGCAAACACATATGATATATTACGTGAAAATTGTGGAGCAAATCCGAAATCAAACAATCCGACTATCGTAGAAATTGTTATCATCAGGTAGTTAAGAGCAATTTCATCGGTAGACAGCATATGCAGTATAACCGGCAGAGTGATTAACCCCGATCCGACATTAAAAAATTGAGCGACATAGCTCCAAGCAATATCAGATTTTGATACGGATATCCTCATTTCAATTGTTCCAACTTTAAGCTATTTCACATTCAGTCCGGAAAGCAGGGCTTGGTCGGTCCAGAGGTAGTCCCAGAGACCGAAACGACCGATTGGCTCAATGTCAAGCGAGCGCACATAGTCAAGCACAGCTTTACGAGCTTCATATATATTGTGGTCGAAAATCACATTAGCCCATGGCTCGAACCTCACATCTATTTCAATGATGTCTTCACGGTTTATAGCCCCCATTTCTATAAGAGGGTCAATTGATTTAGCTATAAGCTCTTCTTTTGAATAATCATCCTTATTGCAGTACACTTCAAGCTGCAATGAGGAACAACCGTCAGGAGCATTGTCAGGACTCTTCAATGATGGAGAATATACTCTTGCCGGCAAAATATCCTTATCATAGATGTACCACCAGAGATAAGGCGGTATATTTTTCCCTTTAAGGGCTATTGAGATCAGATACCCCGATGTGCATCTGAGTTTATGCGAAGCTGCCTTAACCTTGGCAGGGACTTCTTGTTTCATTGATTTAATCAGCACCGGCAGAGGCATTGACGAAATCAGCCGTGAATAGTGATATTCGTTTCCATCGCAAACCCTTATGGATTTTTTATCCGTATCAATTTCAACGACTTCAGAATTATATCGAATATCGGCTCCTTTAACCAATTCCGCAAGAAACTGCTTGAAACCGCCCTTCTCGGGATACCGCATTTCCTTTGCGTAATATGTCACAGGGGTATCAGCGGTGTTCGCACCTTGTATTACCTCTTCAACAGACGGCTGATATAAGCGGTTGCCAACCCATTTTGTCTCTAAATCCGCCGCCTCAGTCATCCAATATTTGGGTGTATAGGTCATAGGAAACCGTTCGGCAAACGTATCGCAATACTGCGCCCTAAGCCATTGCTCATAATTGCCAATCTTATTTATATCAACAGACTCGGGACGTAGCTTGAAATCGGCAATAATATCCTCTTTTTCTGACAATGGAAAAAGATTATTCTGTGCCGGATGCTTTATCCAAGTCCTGTTATAGATATTGAAAGGATTAGGGATATGGCGTATAATGTTGCCGTCTGTAGATTTCTCAAATATGCTTGTAACCCTTTCATCTTTTGCAAACGAAAAATGCACAAATCTATCGAAGCGGAAACCATCAGCAATGGTGAAATTGCCTGCAAGTCCGCCGTATGTATCATCCTTTTCAAGAATAATAGGGCTATAACCTTTTTTCCGGAGCGAGTATGATGCCCCAAGCCCTGCAAGTCCAGCTCCAATAATGATTATATCAGCTTTCATTTCCAGCAATCATTCTATTAAATGTCTGTTTAAGTAGGACTCCTTTCATTAAGCAATCTAGACGTTCAGTGTCACATCGCAGATCCATTGCTTCATTTTCGCGGTACGGGATTGCACCATAGTTTACCTGTGAGGTCGATTTCAATTTCTTTTTATAATGCTCAATAATGCTTTTCAGAGAAACACTGACTCCAGAACTTACATTTATGATTTCGCCCACACACATTGTGTAATTCCTGATGATGGCTTTTATGGCATCGGCAAAGTCATCGACATGGATGAAATCGCGCTTTTGCTCACAAGGTGTCACATTCAATGTCTCTCCCGCCTTCAGCTTTTGCAACACATACGGAATAAACTTATTAGGGTTTTGTCCATCGCCAAAAAGATTACCGGGGCGCACTACCATAGCAGGGAAACCATAATTGCTATGAAGCATCAGTGCGGTATTGGTAGTCAATTGCTTTACAAGTGCATACGGTGAAACCGGCTGTTCACGCATAGTTTCAACGTAAGGTGACTGGGCTTTACCATATTCTTCCGAACTTCCGAATTGAACAAGCATTTTCAAATCTTTATAATTTTTAAACCGCTCGTACAAGTTCAGCAAGATTTTTAAATTAGATGCTATCAGTGAGTCAAACAGAGAGAAATCACGTTCTGCTGTAACTACAGAAGCAAGGTTGATGACAAAGTCGGGAGTGTCGAAATTCTCCGGAATCTTCTCCTCAATCAAGTCAAGACAATATGTATCAACATCGGGGTAATTGTTGAAATAATCTCGGTCAATGAATTTGTCAAATACCGTAATCTTATACTCTTTTGACAATACCCGCGCGAGATGTTTGCCTATAAATCCGCTTCCACCTATGAGATATACAGTCTCCATCATGCCGCTACGCGATTAATCGGTAGGGACTGACAGATTACAACGGTAGTTTTACCCCCCCCCGATTGTTAAATTTAGTTAATCCCATCTCTATGGTAATTTGAGGTTGCCAATTCGGTAATTGGGCATATCCGCTAAAGGGCTTCATCACCTCACGTTGCTTATAGGGTCTTGCTCCCCAGTTAAGTTTTATGTCTTTACCCAAAATATTCTTATAAAGTGAGATTATATCCTTGAGTGGCTTCATTTTCCCGGTATATACGCCATATACTTCATTATGCACCTCCGGATTGTCCTTCAGATAATGATACGCAGCATCATATGCTTTTGCTACATCATCTACATGCACCATGTCAAGCAGTTGCTCACCGGCTGAAATATCAAGCGACTTATCCGTTCCGGCTATATCGCGGAGCAAAGTCCACAACTTGGGCCGTTTGTCATCCTCGCCATAGACATCAAATAACCGTAGGTTTATATGCCTAAAGCCGTGAGCCTCGACATAATATTTTACGATTTTTTCAAATGCCTCCTTTGATGCGGCGTATAAATCAACCGGATTGTATTTTTCTGTACCGTCATAATTCTGCCAGTAAGAGCCGGTAGAGATGAACAGACGCGTCGTGCTGTATTTCATCGCTTCAAGCAGTTCAGTCCCGAAACGGATATTAGCGTCGATAATAGTCGAAACCTGTTGCGGAGCAGGATTAGTGATTACTGCCGCGGCAAGATGCATCACAACATCGGCTTTCTGGGAATCAATAAAGTCAATCATGGACTCTATGCGCCCGTCATATTCAAAGACAGCAAGATTTGACTTTATATCAGCGATATTTGCATAGCCAAATTCAGCTTGTGCAATTATAGCGACATCCCACCCTTCAGAAAGAAGATGCCTTACAACGTGGGAACCGATATAACCGGTTGCCCCTGTTACTATACACTTGGGCATTATTTCTTGATGTATTCTCGGATTTGTGATGTGCAAAGCTCGTAGACCGGCTCTGCGGTATAGCGGCGGTACCAGTCGACGGTGAGTGCCACGGTCTGGTCTATGTTCATGCGGGGCTCCCAGCCGAGGCGAAATTTTGCCTTGCTGATGTCAAGCATGAGCAGTTTTGCCTCATGCAGAGCATTGGGGTCGGAGAGGTCGCGGAGTGAGCCGCTTCCATAGTTGTCGACCACATGTGAGGCCACTTCCCAAACGGTGGAGATGGACTCGGCGCGCGGTCCGAAGTTCCAGCCCTCACAGTATTTCGTGGGCGATTCCCACATCCGCTTGGCGAGAAGCATATAGCCGCTTAGCGGCTCGAGCACATGCTGCCACGGGCGTATAGCCTTAGGACTTCGGATGTCTATGGGCCGGCCGGCTTCAAGAGCGCGGATGCAGTCGGGGATTATGCGGTCAAGCGCCCAGTCACCGCCACCTATCACGTTGCCGGCGCGGACACTGGCTATTGACTTTCCATGCTCGGCATAGCGGTCGGGATTGAAGAAGCTGCGCCGCCATGACGCAATGGCTATCTCGGCAGCCCCTTTTGATGATGAATAAGGGTCGTAGCCGCCCATAGGCTCGTTTTCACGGTAGCCCCATATCTGCTCCTTGTTTTCGTAACACTTGTCGGTGGTGATCATCACGCCCACTTTCACGCTGTCGGTGGCGCGGATTGCCTCCATGACATTGATTGTGCCCATCACGTTGGTGGCGTATGTGTCGACCGGTATCTCATAGCTTAATCTTACAAGCGGCTGCGCTGCGAGGTGGAACACAATTTCGGGCCGGTGTTCGGCAAAGATTTCCTTCATCTTCTCGCCGTCGCGTATATCAGCGCGGATGTCGGCTTTTATCTTGCCGCCGATGCCTGAAAGCACGAAATTGTCACGCTCCGTAGCCGGGTCGAGCCCGACTCCGACCACCTCGGCGCCAAGCTCATGAAGCCATATCGAGAGCCAAGAGCCTTTGAAGCCGGTGTGACCGGTCACAAGCACACGCTTGCCACGGAAGAAACCGTCAAATATGTCAATATCCATAGCTTACTTAGAGTATTGTGCTACAAATTCCTTGACTGTGTCAATCATATATCTGAGCATCTCGTCGGTCATGCCGGGATACACACCAATCCAGAGCGTATTGTTCATGATGAAATCGGTGCCGCTAAGGTCTCCGACGACACGGTAGCCGCAGCCCGACTCGCGCATCTGGTCGAATGCCGGGTGATTAAGCAGATTGCCGGCAAAGAGGTTGCGGGTCTGGATTTTATGTGCTTCGAGGTATTTCGACAGGTCGTTGCGGGTAAACGGTGCGTCAGGCTCTACCGAGATCAGGAATCCGAACCACGAAGGGTTGCTGTGCTGCTGAGGCTCCGGCAGAATAAGCCACGGAGTGCCCTCAAGACCCTCACGGAGCACCTTGAAGTTATGACGGCGGCGCTCCACTATGTCATCGAGTTTTTCAAGCTGTGCACAGCCTATCGCCGCCTGCATGTCGGTGACTTTCAGATTATAGCCGAAGTGCGAGTAGACATATTTATGGTCATAGCCAACCGGGAGCTGCCCGAACTGCTTGGTGAAGCGGCATCCGCAGGTATTGTCAACGCCGCCCATGCACCAGCAGTCACGTCCCCAGTCGCGGAAAGAGTTGACAATTCTGTGAAGCAGCGGATTGTTGGTGTATACCGCGCCCCCTTCACCCATTGTCATATGATGTGGCGGATAGAACGAGCTTGTGCCGAGGTCGCCTATAGTGCCCGTCTTGCGGATTTCGCCGGCAATCTCGTAGGTCGAGCCGAGCGCATCGCAGTTGTCCTCGACGAGCCATAGGTTATGCCTGTCGCAGAACTCCTTGACGGCTTTGAGGTCAAACGGGTTACCGAGCGAATGGGCAATCATGACTGCTTTGGTCTTGGGCGAAAGAGCCTCTTCAAGTTTTGTAACGTCTATGTTGTACTCAGGCACGGTGACATCGACGAAAACCGGGACAGCACCGTACTGGATGCAGGGTGTCACGGTGGTAGGAAAACCGCAAGCCACGGTGATGACCTCGTCGCCTCGCTTGATTTGGCGGTCACCGAGCTGTGGTGAGGTTAACGCCGAGAACGCGAGCAGATTGGCGGAAGAGCCGGAGTTGGTCAGCGAACAGTAACGCACACCCAGCCAACGGGCAAACTCTTTCTCGAATTTATGCGCCCACGGTCCGGCCGTCAGCCAGAAGTCAAGCGAAGAATCGATGAGATTGACCATCTCGGCATCGTTGAAGTATCTGCCACCGTAGTTCACAAAGGTCTCGCCGGGCGCGAACTCCTTTTTCTGTCCGTGGGTCTCTTTGTAATATTCTTTTGTAAGCTCAAGTATATGCTTCTTAAGTTCTTCCTTTTTGCTCATATTATGTTTTTATTTTGATTCAATAACCTTTTGGGACTTCGCGCTCCCACTTTTTCCATGGTGCTGCATTTGCGGCGAGGAGCTTCTCGAGCATCACCTTTTCCCGGATATTGTCCATGCACTGCCAGAAGCCTTTATGGATGTAAGACATCAGATGTCCTTCCTCAACTAATTTTTCGAGCGGTCCACGCTCAAACACGCAGTCGTCACCGTCGATATAGTCGAAAATAGCAGGCTCAAGAACCATGTATCCGGCATTGATTGGCGCCCCGTCGCCTATATTCTTCTCTCGGAAAGATTTTACAGCATAGTCGCCGCCTATGTTCAGTATTCCTTTGTCCTGCGCAAGTTTGACTGCCGTCAAAGTCGCAATTTTACCGTGACTTTTATGGAATTCAAGCAACTTGTTTATGTTGACATCGCACACACCGTCGCCGTAGGTCATGAAGAACGGCTCGTCGCCGACATACTGTTGCACGCGCTTTATGCGGCCGCCGGTCATGGTGTTGTAGCCGGTATCGACAACGGTCACTTTCCACGGCTCGCAATTGCTGCAGTGCACCGTCATCTCGTTGCGGTTGTCCCGGTAGTCAAAAGTGACATCGGAATTGTGCAGGAAATAGTTGGCAAACCACTCCTTGATATATTCCTGACGGTAGCCGGCGCAGATTATAAACTCGGTGTGACCATAGTAGGCATACTCCTTCATGATATGCCATAATATGGGCATACCGCCTATCTCTATCATCGGCTTCGGCTTGAACTGCGATTCCTCTGATATCCGCGAGCCAAAGCCGCCCGCAAGCAATACTACTTTCATTATGTGACAGTTATTTTAATCCGGAATATCTATGACTCCAGAATTATCGGCTACTTATATTTACATGCACGAGTTCGGGTAGGTAAAGGCAGAGACGGTGCAGGGTGGAGGCACGGCGACGTGACTCGGCGGGAGTGCAGTCGGTCCAGCAATGAGCGGCCGGGTCGTGGTATGGGGCCCAGCGGCCCGTTATGGCGGCGACTTCGGTGCACACTGCCTGTAGCTCGGCGGGGAGCATGCAGGGCATGAGCGAGGTGAGGTGAAATATGTAGGCGTGCTCGTCAAGTATGGGCCGGCGGCGGTAGCTGTCTACCATGCGGGCCGTGGCGTCCATGTAAAAGTACACGCGATCATCGCCACCCTGTGTGTCGATGTCGCGGCCGTAAATGGCGTCATAGAGGGCACGGAGCAGCGGTGAGACAAGCTGTATCTCGGCCGAAGCATCGATACGTCGCGTAAGTTCGTCGTAAAGCATGTCGACGACACCCATGACCGACGATGTGTCGGCCTCCTCCTCGTCAAGCTGCAAATAAAGGGAGTTGGCGCCATCAACCAGCGAGCATAGGGCATCATCAGCCAGTGAAGCGTCAACAGGCATTGACAGCAACTCGTCAAGCGACATCGGAGCGACCGACGCCGTGATATTATCTATCGGAGTATCGATAAAGCAGGACACTACTCTGGTAATTTTTCAAGCAGATCAGGATGTATGAACGGAAGCGCAATGGCGCAAATGCCCTCGATCTCGACCACCACATGCTTGTCGCGGCGTATGCGGCGTGCATAACCCGTGTAACCTTCGAAGGGTCCTGACTTGATGCGCACACGATCGCCCGTCCTGAAATCGTCCTTGCGGTAGACTTCGCAACGTGTGGTGTCGTTGACGGTAAGTAGCCTGAACAGGTTCATCTCGCGCTCGGAGATGGCCTGAATGCGGTCGCCAGCGATGTTGCGGTATATCCAGAAAGGCGACAGCCTGTTGACCGGGTCATGGCTGTCTTTTTCAAGACGGAGCGCTGTGTCCTCGGTGGCGCGGATAAACATCAGGCCTGCAATAAGAGCTTTTGGCGCAAGCTGATGTCCTTCGGCATCGCGACGGATGACCTTAGGAAGATATACACATTCACACAATGGAGTAAGACACCGTTCGGTGTCAAATACTTTTGGCGACTTCACGCCATACCAATGAACCAAGTCATTCATTATGACGGATCAATATAAAGGCCGTTGTTAAAATGGCCGCTATGTCTGTGATAGTGACGCCGGTACCACTGCGTCCGGCTACGACCCGTATGGTCTTTTGCAACTGCTTTATGGCCATCGGATTCACGGGCGCCATACTACTGGCGCTCCTGCATGCCTGCCGTATAGTTTAAGCAGATTTCTGTCTCCCCCACCCCAGTTCAGTCAAGCAAACCGGAGTGAAGCAAGATAAAGGTAGTTAGTCTACAAAAAGCATTGTGCGTATTTGTCTCTAATCGCTTTCGTCTCCGTATACACGGGCTCGGAAAGTACCCCTCTGCCTACGTCCTATGATCAGGCTCATTATCAATATCTCTTGTGAAGAGATGTTGATTATTACCAATGGCCTGTGATACAACACGATAAGTTGGCGGATAATCGTTATATGCTAAATAACGGGATTATTATATATTGCGCATAAGGAATTTTTTGCAGTCTAAAGCCTTGCAATTCATTTAAAATAGCTAAATTTGCACCTATCTAAGTATCTCTTCACAAGAGATAAACACATTTCTAAATTTGAAAGATACATCATTCTACTATGCACTATTATATTAATAGTATAACGACATTTCATCTAATAAAATCCGTACTATTCATAACATCCAGCATCACATTCAGAAAAACCGCTTAAAGGGGCTATCTATAATATATCAACATTGTAATTTTAGGCATTATCATGTGTTGTTTTGTCATATTCATAATATTTCTGCATTTCAGCTCGGCTTTGCATTAGATTCAGTAGTATATCTTCCTTACTTAATTTAGATTTATGTCCACACATATCTTGTCTTATTTCTAACATGAGTTTTAACCACACGTCCATCAACAGTTTTATATCTTCTGGTTTGTTAGTAGATATGTCAAAGAAATTATTAAATGCATAAAATACTCTATCCGAACCATAAAGTAATATATCTCTTTTTAGATCGACCATTTTCTCACCTAAATCATCATCCGAGGACTTGTTGTTTTTCACATTTTTTAAAACATTGAAAAACAGAGTTACTATTCCAGCGTAAGCAAGATACTTTTTTTCTGATAATTGATTTTCCATAATTTTAATCCGTTCCGTCTTACGGTGGATTATGTATCCCATGAAAGCAACTATTGCAGGGACTAAAACAGCTAAAATTGCCAATATAAGGTCCTTATTTTCGTTCATATATTAATTAGGATATTAAAAAAATTTATTGGTATGTTTAATTAATATTGCTTTACCTTTCCAGTCGATTTCTTCCTGCTGGTCGTTGGTGATGACTAGGAGATTGTCGCAGTGGAGTTCTTCAGCAGCTTCGGCGAGGGCGTCAAGTTCGCGTTTGCGGGTTTTCCCGGAGGTCATGTCGTAGCAGACTTGGATCAGTTGCTCGACCTTTGTGCCTTTGCGGGTTACGAAGTCTATCTCTTTGTCATTGCGTGTGCGGTAATAGGACAGAGTCTTACCGGGGATATAGCCACGACGCAAGAGTTCTACAAATACTTGATTCTCTAACAATCTTCCGAGATTTTCGCTTAGGTTGAAAGCTGTGCTTTGCACAAATCCGTTATCAACAACATAAACCTTTTTCGGGGCTTTGCTCATCAGTTTTAGCTTGTTGTTGAAACGTGGCAGAAAGAAGAACAGATACGGCTCGTTTAGATAGTCGCAGAATTTCTTTGTCGTCGCCACGCTTGACAATCCCAACTCTCCGGCAAGTTCATTGGCTGAAATCGGATTGCAGAAATTTGACAACAGATATGTTGCAAGGTTATATAGGTCAGTTGTGTTCCTTACTTTGTGGCGTTTGGCGACATCTTTCAGTAATATTGAATCAAATAATGTTGAAAGATAGCTCTTGGTGATACTGCGAGCCGGTATGGTTTCGGGATAGCCGCCGTTGCGCATATAATCATCTGCAAGCACGATTGCCTGTGCCGCCTGTTCCTCTCGTTCCGGACTGATGTTTTTCCATCTCATCGTTTCGTCAAGGCTGAACGGCAACATCTCAATCTGGAGATAACGCCCGGTCAGGACAGTCGCCATCTCGCTGCTCAACATTTTCGCGTTACTACCCGTGATTATAAGGTTTTTGCCACGACGGTAAAGTTTGCTGATCCATAAATCCCAGTCGGGAAGATTCTGGACTTCATCAAGCAGCATGAAATCATAATCGGGATAGACATCATCAAGTGCTGACATCACCAGCTCCTCATCCCATTTTTCAAGCAACTGGCTGTCATCAAAATTGAGATACGCGAAATTTTTGCCTTGCAGCATAAGCAGGGCAAAAACAGATTTACCTACACGCCGAGGCCCGGTTATAAGTTTGATAAGAGGATTCTGTAACAGTTCGTCAGTATCATACTTGGTATGTCGTTGCTGATAAGGACGCGACATCAGTTCGTCACGTTCCGCCCGCTGATTAAATATCGTCGTTTTCATCGCAGTCTGTCTTAGACTGCAAATATAGCGAATTTTATTCAATTAACACTCTGTATTGAATAAAATAGGATTTATTTATTCAATATACCTATTGTGAATGGCTATTTTTTGAGCTAAATCTTTACAAGAGGAACTGCGATTACTCTACACAACAAATGCGCAGATGCGATTTGTTAAATTTACCCTATAATGCGCAGGTAGAAATTTAACAATTAGCTTATACCACCTGCTACCGTATATACCACCATTTTAAGTGGTACATTATTTCAGTCCGTACTTTTTGCGTTTGACCAGCAGGGTTCTTTCGGAGATGCCGAGCAGTCTGGCCGCGCGGACCATGTTGCCGTCGGCATGGGCTATGGCGGATATGATTTTTGCTTTTTCGGAGCTATTGTCGTTTAAGCGGAAGTTCATGCTTACACTACTGATAGGAGTGTCAAGCTCAAGGTCGTTTTTTGTGATGATCTCGTCGCGTGATTTCAGCACGGCGACACGGACAACGTGTTTCAGTTCACGGATGTTCCCCGGCCACGAATGCAGGCGCATGTCTTTTTGTGCATAGCCATCAAACCGCTTGATTTTCTTGCCGAATTCGGTGTTATAATGCTGCAAATAGAAATCTGCGAGCAATATTATATCGTCCTGACATTCCCGCAACGGCGGGAGATTTATTGTAAACTCTTTAATTTTGTAGAACAATGCCGAGAGGAAACTGCCCTCAATCACCATATCCGTAATATCAGGCGAGGCTGTGGCGATAATTCGGATGTCATGCTTACTGTTCGCTAAAACATGGAGAATTATAGACTGCATATCCTGTGACAGCAGTTGGACATTATTGAGTATCACCGTGCCCTCATGTGCTTTACGAAACTGCGTAGCAACAGCATCAAGCAGAGTCATAGGTTGCTTTGCGTTATGGTTTTGTGCAAGATAGTGAAGCGTTCCGCAGTCAAGCAGCACACATGGCTTATTGCTTTTCATGCTGACGTCGTATATTTCCTGTGCCAAAGGTTCTTTCCCGACTCCGCTTTCTCCGATAATCAACACATTGAGATTGGTCGGTGCTACGGCATGGGCGGCACTATATGCTCGTAAACATCCGTCGCTTTTTCGGGAGAACAGTAAAGGGAAATTGGTATCATCGTCCTTACCGATTAAGGTCTTGATTTTCGGTATAAGCAGTTCGCGGATAAGACGCCTGTTGATATAATCCTTTGCTCCGGCACGAAACGATGCAACGGCATCCGCGACAGTTTCGACATCGGTGATTACGAAGACACTGCATCCTATATTATTTTGATCAAGCCACTCCATCAGCTCAACCGCGTTACCGTCAGCCAGTTTGAAATCACAGATTACAATGTCGCTATTATTAAACTTGGCCAGATCTTCTTTTGCCATGCCTATCCGCAGGGACTGATATATCTCCGCGCCCAATACTGATAAAAGTCGTTTTAGTTCGTTTGAATCGGATACGTTGTCGTCAATTATGATTATTTGTCGTGCCATTATTCGGTTATATGTATTTTGAGTTTATTGTCTAAGGCTCATGCCTTGATGATGTTATAACCAAATGTTTTAATTTATGGCTGTCGAAAAGTTGTCGGCCTGTGTTAAGTTCCAGAATAGCAGCGATTAACCGTGGCTCATCCGAATATTATAAAAATAACACGATAGTGGGATTTATGGACAGATGATGTGTTATCCTACAATTCTATACTTGAATGTGTGTTTTCATAAATAAAAAAGCGCGCCAATCACGCTTATTAACGAAGGCTCTGGTACAGCCTATACAAGAAAACGTGACGGCACGCTATGCAATTGCACAGCATAAGCATCACGCATTTGCTCTTGTATTCAAAAATTTACCAGATTCTCGTCAAAACAAAATGCGGTGTTATGGTGTATGTTCGATACGTCGCCTCTGCAACGCAGATATTTCTGTTTCAAGTGCAAAGGTAGTAAATTTTAGCGAAATCTGCTATATCCTTATTTCAGCCCATACTGGCGCATCTTGATATATAGTGTGCTTCGGTCAATTTTCAACAGCTTGGCTGCCATAGTCTTGTTGCCTTCCGCCTGTTCCAGGGCGGCTATGATTTTGGCTTTCTCCATTGCCGGGTCTTGCAGTTTGAAACCACCGTCGGTTTCCGGCCCAGACTGGCTGAAACTGAGGTCGGATGCGGATATTGCATCGTTCGGAGTATGGAAGGCAGCGAAAAGAACCACATCTTTCAGCTCGCGCACGTTGCCGGGGAACGGATACACTTTCAACGCTTTCAGTGCCGATGCGTCAAGACGTTTTCTGTCACGCCCGGTATTATGGGCATAACGGGTTAGAAAGTAGTCTGATAACGGGGCGATGTCCTCCGTCACCTCTCTCAATGGCGGCACGGCTATGTCAACCTGACGGAGTATGTAGAACAGATTGGGGCGGAAAGTCTTTTCCGACACCATTTTCAGCAACTCCGGCTCGGCGGTGCATATCACACGCACATCGGGGTGTTCGTTTTCAAGGATATGCAGCAGTACCGACTGTTTGTCGAAGTTCAGCAGGTGGATATTCTTTAGAATGATTGTGCCGCCGTCTGCTTTCTTGAAATAGCTTTCGATACGGTTATACATCTCGCTGCGCATCGTCGCCGGATCATGTTGACCGACAAGAGCCGCTCCTCCGGCCTCAATGACCGTACATGGCTTCTGGGCACGGGAACTGTTAAGATAGATTTGCCGTGCTATCTGTTCCTTTCCGGTTCCACATTCTCCGAAGATGATGCAGTTGGCGTTTGTCCCTGCGATAGTGCGGATTGACTTTTCTATGCGTCTGAACGCCTCGCTTTGCCGTGGGATAAGCTCGTCGGACAGCACAAGCACCACGTTTTCTGGCTTGGCATACTTGCCGACGGTTTCCACAAGCTGCTTGTCAATGGCTGGACGCTGGATAATGTTGACGGCCCCGCCGTCTTTCATCACATCGGCTATCTCCAATGGATTGAGGTTATCCACTATGGCTATGACCGGAAATTTGTATCCCTCGCGCTTTTGCCAATTTACTAACTCTTGCGCAGTACCGCCGGTGAATTTCATCGCCGCGACAACGACAGCCCCCGGTGGTAACTCTGCCACCTTCTCTTTTGCTGCCTCCATGCTGTCAACAGCAATCGGATCATAGCCGGACTTGACAAGCAAGCCCGACATAAGCCGACGGTCAGATTCGGAGGCATCAATAATGAGTACCTTGTTCATTGTTTATAAATTATATGTGAGTATTTAGAAAAACAGGTCGCCAGTATGTTGCCGACGACCTGTATGTTTCTTCTTTATTGTATCTCCCCGGTTTACGGAGAAAGGATTATTTCAGCTTATTCTCATAAAAATCGGTTAGCTTGTTTACCACTGCATCCACATATTCAGGGATATAGTATGTCTGGATATGCGATGCTCCGTCGATTATGAAGTATTCCTTATCGGCTGTTCCTGCTTTCTCATATGCCTCGCGGCTCATATAGTCGGAGTCGGATTTGCTGCCCGACATTATGAGAAGCGGGCAGTCGATGAGATTGGCATAGGCAGTGGCATCCCATGTCATCAGATCCATCAGGCTTGCCGTAGTGTATCTGCTAACGGAATTGGGATGACGGTGGGTAAGGCTGTAATATTCCAGTCCGTCATGGTAGAGTGTGCCGGGTTCGAGTTTACTCATAGCCTCTATGATTTCTTCTCTCGTCTGCTGACGGTCTGAGCCTTCATAAAGGGACTCGCCCGTGAGGACATAATGCTCACGAGCCTCCGATGCTCGTTTCAATCGGTCTTGGATAGTTGACATCTGGGAATCCTGATAACCGTTTGTGCGCACACGCCCGGTGTTGAACAGGCTCAGGGTTGCCCCGGCCTTTATCCGTTTGTCTGACTGGAGAGCAGCGAATGTATAACCTCCGCCTCCGCATATACCTAAAGCTCCGATGCGGTCGGCATCCACTCCGGGATATTTGGAAATATAGTCAACCATCCCGCGCACATCGTTGATGCGGTTCTGCGGTATGTCGAGGTTGCGGGGTTCTCCACCGCTTGCTCCCTGATATGAAGCGTCGGCAGCTATCGTGACATAACCCTGCTGGGCAAGACGCTGGGCATACAGTCCGGCCGTTTGCTCCTTTACCCCTCCGTTGGGATGCGACACGACCACAGCAGCATACTTTTTAGCCGGGTTGTAGTTGGCGGGAGTATATACATTCGCCGATATTTTGTTCCCGTTGAGTTCATAAGTCACCGGATGGATATTCACTTGACCTGGCCCGTTTTCCGTAATGGCGTTGCGATACACCAGTCCGTAAGGGTTCTTGGTGTAGTCGAAGATTTCCTGAGAGTAGCTGTTTAATGCTGTCATGACTGTTGCAAAGACTGATATCAATATATTTTTCTTCATAATGGCACATTATCTGGAGTAATATTTCCTGCCGTTCATCACATATATCCCGTTTTCCGGAATGGCGTTCAATCTTGTGCCGCTTAACGAATAGACAGCTATGTCATTGCGCGTGTCGTAAACTATGGAGGATATGCCGGAGTTGTCTCCTTTTCCGTAACCGATGCGTTCCAGCCATTCACGCACATCGCGGGTTGTCGGCACGTCGATGCCGTCATCGTCATTCTGAGGCTGGCGGATGTTGTCGGGATCAACATCCTCCGGCAATTGAGCGGGGATATGTTCGGAGTTGGGCGTACTCTTGTAGAGTTTCTGCATCGTTTCATTGAGATATGTTCTCGCACCGAATGTGACGAAAGGAATTATTACCTTGTCGCTTAAGTCGTAATGCTCCAGAAATGTGCATACCACCATAGCCGGCTGATGCCACCATATAGGAGTGCCGACAAAAATAGTGTCGTATGCGGCAATCTGTTTTTCAGGAAGGTATGTTTTAGCTTCGGGACGTAGGTCGTTGTAAGCCTCGTTCTGAATCCTGTCGGAGTCGTCATATGGATTGGCAGCGTATTCATCCGCCTCTTCTATTCTGAAAATGTCGCTTCCTGTTTCCTCCCGTATGGCTTCCGCCACGGCCTTGGTATGACCTTCCGCCGAGAAGTACACAATAATGGTCTTGGTCTTCCCGCTTGGCTCAAAAGGTTGCTGTTGTTCTGTCTGTGGTTCTTCCGCCGAACATGAAGCCGCGAACGGAATAGCGACGGCTAATGCCATACATTTCAAGTAGTGTGTCATTTTCTTATCCTTTGGTTGTTTCTATGGTGCAAAATTAGTTTCATACACAGCTGCTATAAATAGACAGAAAAAGGTTCTTATAACCGATTTCAACGATTGTCACAGGGTGCAAAAGTCCCGTTAACCAATATCTCGGTTTTAATAACCAATATAGTCTGTTATTAGTGGTGTATGTCAGAAAGTTATTATCTTTGTGCTATGATGAAAGATATAATACACCTTGAGTCGGTTTCGGACTATTGCAACTATTTCGGTGCGGAATTTCAGCATCCGTTGGTTACGGTGGCCAACTTTGCCGATTATGGACTGTATGCTCCTGGAAAGATGCAGTCCAATCTATACTGCATCATGTTCAAGGATATCCATTGCGGAGAGATGTTGTATGGTCGCAGCAAGTATGACTATCAGGCAGGGACTTTGCTGTTCATGTCTCCAGGACAGATTATTGGACTTAAAGGGCGTACAGAATCCGATGCGCCGAAATCAAAGGGTTTCATACTGCTGTTTCACCTAGATATTATGTACGGGACTCCTCTCGCCCGAAGGATGAAAGAGTATTCCTTTTTCTCATATGACTCGAACGAGGCATTGCACATGTCGGAAAGGGAAAAGGCAACTATACTCAACTGTTTCAGAGAAATCAAGGAGGAATTGGACTTGCCTGTCGACAAGCATACGAAACAGATTGTAAGCTCACGGATTGAGACGCTGCTGAATCATTGTGTAAGGTTTTACGAGCGTCAGTTCGTGACACGCGAAATCAGCAATCACCATCTTATTGGTAAACTTGACACATTCCTGCAAGAGTATTACATAAATGACAGGCAATCGTCCGAGGGAATCCCGTCGGTCCAGCAATGTGCCGGCAAATTATGCTTGTCTCCCAATTATTTCAGCGACCTGATAAAACGTGAGACAGGGAAAACAGCATTGGAATACATACAGGGCTTTATTGTGGATCAAGCCAAAATTATGCTGACCGACACAGATAAAAATATCACGGAGATAGCATACGACCTCGGCTTCAAATATCCCCATCATCTTACCCGCGTGTTCAAGAAAATAACCGGAATCACTCCATTAGAATTCCGCACTACCTCAAATTGATGTATATTTGAATGGTACTTTTAGTTTTTCGATACATTTGCAAGAACCTCGCGCAACGGATCGGAATATTCCGGGCCGAGGTTTATCTCGATGATATTTAGAAGGGCGGCGAGCTGTGCGGGAGTAATGCCGAGATTAAGACAGATGCCCATGTGTCCGTATGCCATAGGCTCGACTTTCCCAACACCGGCGAGAATGGAAACAGTGGCAAGCTCGCGGTCTTTCCACGTAAGTATATCCCGGTCGAATATATCGGTGAAAAGATGCTCTTTCAGGAACTTATCAATAATAGGGGCGAAAGCGGAATAGCCTTTTATCGGAGAGTCTGCGGGGATACCAGACAATTCGGCAAGCGTTCTTTTACCGAGTGTATATTTTTCACTGTCTGTCATTTCCTTTATCGGAGTTGCCTCGCGGCCTTCCACATCTTTTATACCTGCGGCTTTTCTCTTATCGAGCAGCGACATAAATGTCTGAATTCCGCGAAGTGACCGGGGAAAACCGGCATAGGCGTATGCCTGTACGAGTATCTCTTTTATCTCGTTGACCGTCATACCCGCATCAAGCCCCTGCGTCAATGCGTCTTCAAGGTGTTCGAGGTCACCGTTGCCTGTATATGAGGCTATTGCCACAATAGCCTGCTGACGTTTGTTGAGCACTTTGTTTTCTACCGCATACTTGTCGGCTTCTGCTGTGGTTGCCGAAAGATAATCGGCATCATTCACGGGGTCAAGCCAAGTCACTTCATTGGAGTCAGGATTACATTCCACTGCAAGATGAGCAAACCAACTGTCGGGTGCAGCTCCATGCCAGTGTTCCACTCCCGGAGCGATCTCTACTATATCGCCGGGGGAAAGGCGGCGCGCCGGTTTTTCTTTTTCCTGATAATAACCTATACCGGCGGTTGCTATCAGCAACTGTCCACCGGAATGTCTGTGCCAACTGTTGCGGCAACCCGGCTCGAATGTAACATTGAACATCGGCACGTTAAGGTTCTTGACTTTAGTCACCGGGGACAGATATGCCTGACCGATGAAATTGGGATTGTCTTTAAGGGCAGTCCCTATGGGATAAGGTTGGCGGAAATCCTGCGCAACCGTTGAAAATGCTATTGTAATTGCCATAATTATGCTTGCGATTATCTTATTTCTCATACTCATTCAGCTTGTTTTACATAAGTGGCGACTGGTCGTTAGCACGTTTTATGTCCATTACAGAGATATGCTCGTTGCGGTAACGCGCATTAGGGTTGACCTCGGTTATTCTGGAGAAGCCGATTGCTTTCTGCGGGCAGTTCTGTATGCAGGCGAAGCAGAAATCACAGTCGCCATGTGTCTTTATCCCCTCAGAGGTAAAGGCATAGTTGCCCTTCGGACATACATGTGTGCATATTCCGCACTTGACACAGTTGTCGTGGATGACAAACTCCTCCTCGCTTCGCTGCTTAAATGGAGCTGAACGGCCTGATTGTTGCATGAAATCATTATGTATCTGTCGTTCTTCCTCGGTGACAGGCTCGTGCCAGAGCATTTGTTCGGCAAGTTCCGATTTAATACGGGTAAGATTCTCAGGAATCCTCTTGTCAATCTTAATCTGCTCGTTCATGTCGAAGTTGGGCAGCCAATTGTCAACCATTACAATAGTGGCGATGTAATCGAATGTCTTGCCGTTCTTACGGGCAATGTCATCGAGGATTTCAACGGCATTGCACTTTCGATTACCGTATGTTGCGACAGCGAATTTGTACGGAGCCTTCAGATTAGACTTTTCAAGATATTTCCAAACAAGCCCCGGAGGCATGTGTCCGTAAACAGGATAAACGAGTCCAATCTCGTCTGCCTCGATGTCATATCTGTTTTCTTTGATGAGTTGCGGTATGCTCAGCAACTCGGTGTTATCGTCGGCAAGCTGCCGCGCCACATAAAGGCTGTTGCCGGTGGCTGTATAATAAAGTATGATTCTCTTTTTCATCTTGCTGCATGAAGATAATGATACGGGCATAGCCGAAAGCATTATGCCTCCGGCTATAAGTCCCATTTGTTTTATCGCCTCTCTCCTGTTCATGACCGGAGGTTAGTCGAGTTTGTATTCACGGCACATCTTTTCCACTCCCTCAAACTGCATATTGAAGAAACGCTGCTCTTTGTTGAGCAACCGCATCTTTTCAATCTCGTCAGGCGTAAGCTCAAAATCGAATATGCTGATGTTTTCTTTGATATAATCCGGATTTGTTGCTCCCGGAATTGTGGAAAGACCTTCCTGTGTCTCCCAACGCAGTATTACTTGAGCCGGAGTTTTGCCGTGAACTTCGGCTATCGACATGATGACCGGGTCTTTGAACAATGCTCCCTGACTCATGGCACCGCCGAGAGGGAACCAGCACTCAACCTGAATGTTGTGGGCTTTGGCTTTTTCGCGCATCGCAAGCCGCTGGGCGTAAGGATGGCACTCTATCTGCAAAGCTGCGGGCTTGACGGTAACACTGTCCATAATAGTGTTGAACATTTCATCGTTATAGTCGAAATTGCTGATGCCGAGTGCCCGGATTTTGCCTTGATCGAGTGCTTTCTCCATATCCCGCCATGCTCCGAGATAGTCGCCGACAGGCTGATGTACATACAGCAGGTCAACGTAGTCGAGTCCGAGGCGTTCAAGCATCTTGTCGATTGCCTCTAATGTCTTGCCCTCGCCGTATTCTGAAGGCCAGATTTTGCTTGTTACCCAAATTTCATTACGGGGTATGCCTGATTCTCTGACAGCTCGGCCAATACTGCTTTCATTACCATACGCATGGGCGGTGTCTATGTGTCGGTAGCCGTCTTTCAATGCAGTTAAACAGGCATTATAAGCATCATCGGGCGATGCCAAAAATGTACCAATGCCGAGCTGGGGCATCTCCGTGCCGTTGTTCAACGTAAGCATAGGCACTGAATCCTGAGCGACCATCATATTGCCGCCTGTCGCTAAAGCTGCACACATAACTATTGTTTTTAATATCTTCATATTCTTGTGTTTGATTCTACGGTGCAAAGTAACAAACAATCGGGATGTAATACATAACCCGATTTTCAGTATCTCACACCAATATCAACGAAATGTGGTTCACTACACTACTATGATATATCCATAAACTATCCATAGCACAAATTATACTTCATAACAAGCATACGAACAACCTTGCTACATATTTATGGTCCTGCTGGTCTATATGTCAGGCGTTGAGGATTAGCCGCAGGTCGGCAGTGCGGTTGAGGTTTGGTCAAGCGAGATGTTTGTAGCCTTGTTCTGGGTGGGTGTCGGTAGTTTGTGCTGATTGCGCAGGCGTATTTGTCGAGGTTATTTCCTCCACCACCTCCGGGTTTGGCTGTTTGGCGGTAAGAGTTGTGGATATACGCTTGTCAAAGCCTTTTCTCAATTATATCCTTGTATCGCTCAAAGTGGTCTGCCAGCACATTGTTGACAAATGATTTGATTGAACATGGCGAATCACCTTCATAAGATATTATGCGCTTGATTTTCTGAATGAAATCAGGGTTAATTTCAACCATCAGAAAACGCAGACGCGGGCGGAGATACGTCTTGTCAAGCAAGAATCTTTTCCGGTAGTCCTCCATATCTTCGTCGGAAATGGCAGGAGCAGCTTTGAGCTGATCTGCTTTTACATTGAGATTATCCGTCGGGGGCTTGGAGGCTGTATTCTCATCACTATGTCTGTTTTTAAGTGTTGAGAGGGCAGAGGGTTCATCGCGGAACGTCCGTATAAACTCATCAGGGTCAATGGCTGGTTCATATACTTTTGTCATAGAATTCGGGGTTATAAATTTATGTTCGGGTATAGGCATAGCGGTGGCCGTCAGCGTATCTCCTGACACGGACAGACCGGGCTTCTATCGGTGCGAGGCAGTGCCGGCACAGACTATGCGGAATGGGTTACAGCTATCTCCGTCGCGCGGTGCGACCTTCCTCCGCTGTCGGGAGGGCATTGGCTAATTGAGCCGGAAATTTGTAGTCTTGTCAGTCATTGTTGTCAGTTTTGCGATTCTGGATTAAGTGGCGGTTCTCCGTCAATAGCCAAGTAGCCTCATAGCTATTAACTATAGATAGAAATTAATGAAATACGTTTTTAACCTTTTTATCAGTATATTTATTTGAAAATAAAACCGTTTCGTTCGGTCAACAGTTCTGATATGAAGTAAAAAGATTGAACTCTACGGAAGGAAACAGTAATATTCGCAGATATACACTGATATCAAGATTTCAAATGTACTCTTTGCGGATTGATAACCATTGTTGCAGTTCATCGGAAAGTTCCGTAATAATATATGTAGATCGAACTCCTTGAAGGCTGGTCTGATTGCCAATCTCTATATAAAGATACAAAACAAAATCCATTCTGTCAAGCCTTCATAATTTACAATTACAGGTATGACTGCGATCTGTGTTCGGATTTCATCGTTTTTCACCGGATTTCCCGGAAACACGGCTGAATTTTTAACACTCCGGCATCAAGATTTTTTCTAACCGCCATTATCCGGCTTGCCGAATAAGGCGTAAAGCGTCAGAATTTCACTCAAATTTTTCTTGCCGCTTGTAATTGCGAGGATTTTTTCGTAACTTTATATAAGCACCGGTGGGATTTACGCCCTCCACAGGTATGGAACAGGCAGGAGTACGACTATAGTACACCCCGAATGGCAAACCGGGCCGCCATAAAGGACTTAACCGTCTGTTTCATAATATTAAAGATGTACGTCGGTACATAGGTACATAGCAAGGTGTCTTTTCGGTTCCCGAAAAGGTTTTGGGTAACTCGCGTTCCCACAAAACAACCTTGCCATGTAGAGGCTGTCCTCCAAAGTCGGGCATCCCAATTCCAAACCTGCGATCGGCATAGGTTTCCTGATGCGTCACCACTAAATCGCTTTAGCGCTTTGCTAAGGCAAAGAAATCCACATCAATTTTATGACAAATTTCTTCAACAAAGGCGGGCGACCGCCGGTTGCCAACAAGTGCAGCCACCATGTCAAAGTCAGCTTTGACGACCTCGAATGGGATGAACTAACCCGTATGATGGAACGAGCCGGAACCACCGTAAAGGCTACTTTCATCAAGCAGCTCATCTTCGGCAAGCCTTTCAAGGTTCTGACTACTGACAAATCTCTCGCGGTTTACTGTGCCAAGCTTTCGGAATTTTTCGCCCAGTACCGCACAATCGGAATAAATTACGACCTTACCGTCAGAACTCTGCGGGAGAACTTCACCGAGAAAAAAGCGATGACGCTTCTCTACAAGCTGGAGAAAGCCACCATTGAAATGGCAGGTGTGATGTCGCAGGTAGTATCGTTGTCGAAAGAATTCGAGCAGCAATGGTCGCAAAAATCTCGATAGGCTCATCGCTTTACGGGGCACTGGCATACAACGGCGAAAAGATGAACAAGGAGCAGGGGCGTGTGCTGGGAGCTAACAAAATCATTCTTCCGGCAGACGGGCAGATCGACATTGCCCGCATGGTGGAGAATTTCAATGATTTCATGCCGAAAACGGGCAAGACCAAGAAACCGGTTCTCCATATCTCTCTTAATCCGCATCCCGATGATAGGCTTTCAGAGCAGCAGTATGAAATCCTCGCCCGCGAGTATCTGGACAAACTCGGCTTCGGAGAGCAGCCCTACATAATCTACAAGCACATGGACATAGACCGCCACCATATCCATATAGTGACAGTCAATGTCAACGAGCAGGGCAAGCGGCTCAATCAGGATTTTCTCTTTCGCCGGAGCAAACGGATTACAACCGGGCTGGAGGAAAAATACAATCTCCATAAGGCGCAGCGGGAGAAAATCACACCCGATATGCCCATTCGCAAGGTTGACCCCTCCGGCGACATCAAGCGACAGGTTGCCAACACGGTCAAAATGGTGGGTATGCGCTATATGTTCCAGACCATAGGCGAGTATAACGCAATCCTCTCCTTATATAATATAAGGTGTGAGCAGACCGACGGCAGGGTCAACGGACGCGAGTACCACGGACTTGTGTATTTTGCCACCGACGATGACGGCAAGACCATCGCAACGCCTTTCAAGGCATCGCGCCTCGGCAAGTTCGCAAGTCGCACTGCAATTGACAGCCGTTTCGAGAAAGCGAAGGATAAAATTGAAGTAGCTCCAACGAAGCGCAATGTAGACGATGTTCTTGCCAATGCCGCAGACAAGTCTGATTTCATCGCCAAACTAAAAGTCCGGAACATAGATGTGGTTTTCCGATATACCGACGAGGGACGCATATACGGCGTGACATTCATCGACCACGGCACTATGACAGTATTGAACGGTTCCAGACTTGGCAAGGAGTTTTCGGCAAATGCCATCAACGATAGGTTCAACAATCCGGCAAAAGTACCAGTCAATAATCCTGATAATATTACTCCTATTGTTGTTCCGCCGTTAGAGCAGATGCCCGAAGATACAACCTCGTATAGTCAATCGCCGACCGATACGGAGCAACACACCCAATCTTCAGGCGGACAGCATCAATCCACCATCGCCCAATCCGTTTCCGACTTCGGCGATTACGACCTGCTAATTCCGGGTCTTGACCTGTTCCAGCCGGGCCAGTCGTTCAATCCCGACGAGGAGGAGTTCCGCCGCCGTATGCAGCGCAAAAAGAAAGGCCCACGCCATCGGTTTTAACTGATTTTCCGTGCGATAGCATGAAAATACGGAAATAAATCGCTAACTTTGCCACTGAATCGCAGTCATAAATTTAATTTGATTGTGGATTTAGTGGTGAGTAGGCGGGAGGGATACCCGCCTACTTTTTCAACTCTTATCCCACCCAAACACCACTATAAAATCCACTTAATCCACACAAATTTATGGACACCATTGAAATTGAACGGGAAGTATTCGACGCGCTCATCAACCGTGTCGATTTTCTCCACAAGACCGTCAAGGCCTTATACGACCAGTTGCGTGACAAGAAACTGTCAGATTGGCTCAACACCCAACAGACCTGCGACTATCTCCACATATCCGAGCGGAAGTTGCGCACGATGAAGGAGCGAGGTAAAATCGGTTTCTCACATCTGGGAAGACTCTCGCAGTTCAAGGGCAGCGACATAGCCCGACTCATCGTCAAAGAAGGAGGTGCGGGGCAATGAAAGAAACAGTCACCGCCACCGATCCGCGCATAATGCGCCTGACGGCACAAACCGAAGACATCGCTGATATGTGCCAACGGTTGAAAGACGAGTACCACCCATTGCTCAACGGCAAACGGTTCATCACCGATGCCATGCTTTCGGAACTTCTCGGAGTATGCCGACGCACCACACAGGATACCGTGACCGGGGGTTAATCCCATATTACCGGCTTGACGGCAAAATCCTATATGCCGAGGAAGACATTGAAGCCTTCCTGCAATCCAACTACCTACCCAAATTCGATTAACGTAGAATTCCAATGCAACAACGGCAACCGAAGCAGATAGCCCGGTTGCCGTTGTCATTTGTTTTTCGCAGCCCAATGTCAGTTCATCATAACGCAGTCGAACTTCTGGCGCATTGTCGCCATATCCTCATATATGGTTTTATCCTGCATTTTTGCGTATATTTGAGTCGTGCGAATATCTGAATGTCCGAGCATTTTGGAAATGCTCTCTATCGGGACATGGTTGCTCAACGACAAAGTTGCAAACGTGTGCCGACCGATATGCGAGGTCAGGTGACGGTTGATTTTGGCGAGGTCGGCCACCTCTTTGAGATACGCATTTAGGCGTTGGTTGGAGATTACAGGTAGCACAACGCCCTCAAACATCACTTTCGGGTGATTGCGGTATTTCTCAATCAGCCGACGGGGCACATCAAGTAGAGGGATGACGCTTAACTCGCCGGTTTTTTCCCGATGTTTGCGTATCCACATGTTGCCTTCGGCATCGGTGGTTATGTCGGAGCGTTTAAGCGACTTGATGTCGCAGAACGCCAACCCGGTGAAGCAGCAGAACACAAAAGTGTCACGCACAGCCTCCACTCGGGGATAGTCCTTCAAGTCCAGATCCATCATGCGTTTCAGCTCGGCCTCGGTCAGTGCCTCCCGATCGGCAACGGTACGCTTGAAACGTTTGCCGAGAAAAGGATCTTCCGTCGCCCATTTGTTTGCAATGGCGTACTGCATCACATTCTTGAGATAGCGCAGATAACGTACAGCCGTGTTGTTGGCGGCTTTCTTGTTCATGCGCAGGAAATGTTCAAAATCCTGCACGAATCCTTTCGTCACATCTTTGACAGGCATGTCGGGCACATTCATGGTGAGCTGCATAAACTCCTCCAGATAGGCGACACAACGCACCCAACGTTCATAGGTAGCCTTGCCCATGTCGCCGCGCTCGTATTCGGCACGTCGTTGTTCGTTTGCCTGCCGGAACACATCGCACAGCATCTTCGGCTTCTCCACCGTTCCGAGGAAATGGTCACGCAGGATTTTGGGGTTCACCATCTTTCCCTCACGCACGAGCATGTTGTGGATTTCGAGGAAACGGGCCTTGACCACCTCGATATATTTGTTCAGTTCGAGGTCACGGCGCGATCGGCCTTTCGACATGGCGCGTTTCTGGTCCCAGTTCTCCGGTGCGACACTGCGGCCTATGTTCATTTCCGATACCTGACCGCTGACGGTGATACGGACAAAGATCGGATACTCGCCGTTGCGGAGAGCGCGGGCTTTCCTTGCTATGAAAGACAAGGTGAAATAAGAATCATGTAACATAATTTGAAATTGTGGTTTAATGGTTACATAAATATAATCATTTTCGCCCAATTTCACAACAGGCAAGAGCAAGGAAATCAGTGCTATATGCGGATTTTCGTGAACAAAATCGTGAACATACGCACTATCGCATATTTTGTTCACGATACAGATTGCGTGAAGTTCACCGTTTTTCCGTGATTTGTCAGTCTGTTCACGATTAATCCAGCCCAATAATACGCTCAAAGTCGCTCAAATACGTTAAATATATCCTTATACGGCTCTCTAAAAGTTAAAAGAGCAAATAAGAGTTAAATTTCGGGCTGATTTCGGGTCAGCGGATTTTCCCGGTGGGCGACGTGGATGTATCGTGGTATAGTATTACCTTTGCATCATGAAATCGGAAAAACTGCTTCGAGCCATCCTGCCGGAGGTACTCATAGATAATTTTGAAGTCGATCGTATT